>Ga0256840_1002346_pt1 | contig 16767 bp, 12 predicted proteins | sample 355202metaG_FD_185969 | JGI IMG/M metagenome (GOLD analysis project Ga0256840, IMG submission 185969) | Hydrothermal vent microbial communities from Mid Atlantic Ridge, Atlantic Ocean - 355-202 | ecosystem: Environmental > Aquatic > Marine > Hydrothermal vents | place: Atlantic Ocean: Mid... | reverse complement strand
GTAGACACCTTGCTAAATCAAAAATAAAAATATAGAACGTATTTCTTGGGCTCAAAGATGGGTTTAATTAAATTTCGTAGTTTTATCGGACACTAATGAATTTTTTATTAAAATTCTGCGTTTTGTGGAGTTCTAGGATAAGGAATAACATCACGTATATTTCCCATACCGGTTGTAAATTGTACAAGGCGTTCAAAACCTAATCCAAAACCACTATGTACTGCAGTTCCAAATTTTCGCGTGTCTAAATACCACCATAACTCCTTTTCATCAATATTTAATTCATCAATTTTTTGTTTTAAAACATTTAAACGCTCTTCTCGTTGACTACCACCAACAATTTCTCCAATTCCAGGGAATAAAACATCCATAGCTCTTACGGTTTTACCATCTTCATTTAAGCGCATATAAAATGCTTTAATATTGGCAGGATAATCGAATAAAATTACTGGACATTTAAAATGTTTTTCAACTAAGAAACGTTCATGTTCACTTTGAAGATCAGCTCCCCATTCATTAATTAAATATTGAAATTTTTTCTTTTTATTTGGTTTGCAATTTCTTAAAATATCAATTGCCTCCGTATAACTAACACGTTTGAAATTATTTTCAACAACGAAATTTAATTTTTCTAACAAAGACATTTCATTGCGTTGTGCAGCAGGCTTAGATTTATCTTCCTGAGTTAATCTATTATCTAAAAAGGCTAAATCATCTTTGCAATTCTCTAACACATAAGAAATAACAGATTTAATAAAATCTTCTGCTAAATCCATATTATCATCTAAATTATTAAAAGCTACTTCAGGTTCAATCATCCAAAACTCAGACAAATGGCGTGTAGTATTAGAGTTTTCGGCTCTAAATGTTGGGCCAAAAGTATAAACTTTCCCTAAAGCCATTGCGTATGTTTCGGCTTCTAGTTGACCTGATACCGTTAGATTCGTTGTTTTGCCAAAAAAATCTTTAGTGCGATCAACGTTACCATATTCATTTTTTGGAGGGTTTTCAATATCTAATGTTGTAACGTTAAACATTTCTCCAGCACCTTCAGCATCAGATCCCGTAATTATAGGAGCATGAAAATTATAAAAGCCATTTTTAATAAAATAGTTGTGAACTGCAAAAGACAATGCAGAGCGTAAACGCATTACAGCACTAAAAGTATTTGTTCTTATACGTAGATGCGCATTTTCTCGTAAAAACTCAAAACTATGTTTTTTGGGTTGTATAGGGTATTCTTCTGGATTAGAATCTCCTAATATTTCTATAGTTGAAACTTTAATTTCAACATTCTGACCTCTTCCAAGGCTTTCAATTAATGTACCTTTAATAGAAACCGCAGCACCCGTTGTAATTCGTTTTAAAATACTTTCGTCAGTATTTTCAAAATCTACAACACATTGTATATTATTTATAGTAGAACCGTCGTTTAATGCAATAAAACGATTTGCTCTAAATGTTCTAACCCAACCTTTTAAAGTTACTTCTTGTAAAAATTTATCTGAACTTAAAAGTTCAGCAACATTACTTCTTTTCATATTCTAAATTTTAAGAGTGGCAAAGATACACTAAGAATTGATAAGATAAAAGATTTCAATCCTTATTGGTATGAATTAATGCAAGTGAAAAAAACAACAGTTATTTCTTTCATATTATATTTATAAAATTTTATTTTTCTTCTTCATCAATTAAAATATCAAGCGTAGGCTCTTTAAAAACTTTTTTATTGGCTATATTTTTTTCTAAAGAAAGTAATAATGAAGGTAGTAGTAACAAATTAGAAACCATAGCAAATAATAGTGTAATAGAAACCAAACCTCCAAGAGCTTTTGTACCTCCAAAACTGGAAATTGTAAATACTAAAAACCCAAAAAATAAAACAATTGATGTATAAAACATACTAACTCCTGTTTCTCTTAAGGCATTGTAGACAGATTGTTTTATTCTCCAATTATTCTCTTTTAATTCTTGCCGGTACTTGGCTAAAAAGTGAATGGTATCATCAACAGAAATACCAAAAGCAATACTAAACACCAAAATGGTTGAAGGTTTTATAGGAACGCCAATGTAACCCATTATTCCTGCAGTTATTAAAAGAGGAAGTATGTTAGGTATTAATGAAATGAGAATCATTCTAAATGACCGAAACATAAAAGCCATAAAAAGAGCAATTAAAATGATAGCTAATGAAAGGGATATAACTAAGTTGTTTATTAAATAATTGGTGCCTTTTAAAAACACCAACGCTTTACCAGTCATAGTTACATTGTATTTGTCTTTAGGAAACTCTTTGGCTATTTTTTGATTTATGCGATTCTCTATTATTTCCATTTTATCTGTGCCAATATCCTTCATAAATGTTGTTATACGAGCATACCTTTCAGTAGAATCAACAAAATTATTTAATAAATTAGTGTTAGAAGATGAGTTTTTGGTGTAAGATAAAATCCAGTTTTTTTCTTGTTTTGTAGGCAGTTGATAGTATTTCGGATTTCCGCCATAAAATGCTTGTTTTGAATATTTAACAAGGTTTAAAACGGAGATTGATTTAGAGAGTTGTGGAATTTCATCAATAGTTTCATCTAATTTATTCATGCGTTTAAGTGTAGATAATTTCATAACACCTTTCTCTTTTTTGGTGTCAATTATTATTTCTAAAGGCATAATACCACCAAATTCCTCTTCAAAAAACACAATATCTTTAAAAAATTGTTTTCCCTTTGGCATATCTTCAATAATACTACCAGATACCCTAATTTTATATACTCCAATAATACTTACAATAATTAAAACGAGCGTAATAGCATAGACTGAAATCCTATGATTTCGAACGATAGATTCCATCCATTTAACAATGTATTCAATCCATTTACGTTCTAAATGTTTTAAGTGTTTTTCTTTTGGAAGAGGCATAAAACTATACATAATGGGTATAATTAATAATGCTAAAATAAATATGGCTAAAATATTTATAGAAGCAATAGTACCAAATTCGCGCAGCAGCTGACTTTTAGTGAAAATAAACGTTGCAAAACCTGAAGCAGTTGTTACATTGGTCATTAAAGTAGCATTCCCAATTTTCGTGATTACACGCTGTAATGATTTAGCTTGGTTTCCGTGTTTTTTTATTTCTTGTTGATATTTATTTATAAGAAATATGGCGTTTGGCACACCAATTACAATAATTAGTGGAGGAATTAATGCCATTAAAACAGTAATTTCATATCTAAACAAGCCAATAAAACCAAACGCCCAAATAACACCAATACTAACTACTAAAAGAGTAATGGCGGTTGCTCTAATTGAGCGAAAAAAGAAAAAGAAAATTAAAGCAGTTACACCTAATGCTAATCCTACAAAAAGCCCAATTTCATCAATTATGTTTTGGGCATTCATAGTTCGTATATAGGGCATACCGGATACTCTAATATCTATGTTGTTGTCTTTCTCAAACTGACTAATTATAGGGTTTAAAGTATTGAAAACAAAATCTTTACGAGCAGCAGTATTTACAATGTCTTTTTTTAAGTAAATAACAGTTCTAATTGTTCCTGATTTTTTATTGTATAAGAAATTATCAAAGAAGGGAAGATTGTCAAAAAGTTCGTGTTTAATTTTTAAAACATCTTCAACAGTTTCAGGAGCCTTAGTATAAATAGGTTCAACATCAAACCGCTGTTTCTTAATGTTTTTCTTTAGCTTTTTTATATCTCCAACTGCAATAGTAAAATCAACTTCAGGAAAACTATCAAATTTTTTTGATAAACTATTCCAAGCATTGAATTTTTTTGGAGTAAATATGGTTGAATCTTGAGTAGCAATAATTATAAGATTCCCTTCTTCTCCAAAAAGTTCTAAAAAGTGATTGTACTCAATGTTAACTTTATGATTTTCAGGGAGTAAGTTGGCTTCGGTATATGAAAAACGCATATATTGCATTTGAGAAGCTAAAAAGTAAGTTGCGGCAGCTATTAGTACCAGTATTATAAATCTTCCTTTTAAGATTATTCTAGAAACATGAGTCCAAAAATTCATTCAACTGTTTTTTGCAAAGTTAAAAAAATTGTTGAGCTTTTAAGGGTGTATATTCCTTAAAATCCCAATCTTAATTTGTAAGTTAATTTTAAGGCTAAATTATCACTCCACTCAGGATTTTTGTAGTATCCATACCTGTAAAAAGCACTTAGACCAAAACCTTTAAAGAGTTCGTTTAATTCTAGGCCACTTTCAATGTACCCTTTATTTAATTTTTTGAATATTAACCCACTTTGCTGTAAAGGTTTGTTAATATCTCCAATTGTAGCTCTAGTAACCAATGTAAACTGTGGTTTAAACTTTGAGCTAATTTTAAGTGGTTTTAATATGTGTTTTAGATGAATTGAAACAAATTTATCTGAAATAAACTCGTTGTAACCCATAGTTTCAAAGCTATTTTTACCAGCAAGTGTAATTCTTTTCCTCCAAGGATTTTTAAATGTATAATTGGGTGTTGAATTGTAAAGATGTGATATTGGAGCTTCACCAAAAACAGCACCCCCTTCAATTAATATATTTGTGGTTGCTTTCCTTAGTCGTTTAATCTTATGTAAAATTCTTAAATTTATTTGAGTGAAATTAAAATTACTAGCTAATATATTTTCAAAACTCTTGGTTAGTTGAAAGGTAAATTGAGGAAATGCATTTTTCATTTTTAGTTTACCTATAGGGGAATTCATATATTCATTTTTAGGATTAAACTGTAATCCCAAGCTTGCTGTTGTTAATTTGTATTCAGATAAATTTCTAGTAGCTGATATAAATTGATAATTAAATAAGGGTTTATAGTTACCGGTGCTTAATTGAAATTTAGCTTCCAAATTAGGTTGAATATCATGTTTAAAATAAGTATTAATTGTCTTGTAGTTATAAAATTTACTGATATTTAAATTCCGTGGATTTATGGGGGAAAAAGATGTGTTTTCAGCTATAAAATCTAGAGAAGCAGCTTCTTTTAAATCATTTGTATAGTTTACTCCAAACCAAGAATTAGTATTTTTATGAACTCTAAATGAGGCTCCAAAGTTGTATTTAAAATCGGTATCTTTTGTGCCGTAAGCAGCATAGGATTCTATCTTGAATTTTGAAGAGAAATTAGAGTTAGTTTCACCTCCAAATCCAATTCGCAGTCCTTCATAGTTATTTAAGTTAATAATTTTACCAAGATTTAAATTAATATATTTTGTTGGGTAATACCCTTTTAACATATTTCTGGCTAAATTTATTTTTTTTTCAACACCTTCTCTTTCTGAAATACTGTCAAGAAAAATATATGTTTTTTTACCACGATTTGTAAGTGTATCAGTTCTGTAGATATTCCAAAAATCGACTGTCTTTTTATTCGCGTCGTCATTAAATTGTATAGTTGTGGCAGCATTTTTTACTACTAATGGAGTGTTTATTTCAATGTTTGAATTAACGGATTTAGATATAAAATAAGTAACATCTTCAGGATTGTTTTTTCGTGTACTAATTATAGAGTCATTTTTTTTACTTTCACTAAATTTCACAGCACCTCCAAATAAAGAAATATTCTTATTGTTATCTCCCTTTTTTAATACAATATTCATGTCTTTAGGAAACCAAGTATTGTATCTTTCTATATATTTATAATTTTGAATAGTCTTTACATTAACTATACCTTTTAACTCTGCAATAGCTTTAGTTATAGCAAAATTTTGGGCGTCTATATATAAAACACCTTCTATTCCTAAAAATCCTTTTTTCTCTTTTGGCTTGAAGTAAACAAGAATTGAAGTCCTATTTTGAGTTGTAACAGTATCTAATATTTTATAATTGTACTGTTTAATGGCGTTATTGGCGATTGGATTTGTATATTTTGTACCAGCAATTGTATAAAATTCATTGTAAAATGAAAAATCTTGGAAAGTGATTGCAAATAATTCATAGATAGGCTGTTTTAAACCAGCCATTCTTGAAGCTAGAATAATTTCTTTTTTCTTTTTCCCTTTTTGAAATTTAAATTCTGAAATCTTTTCTGAAATATAAATATGCTGCTTGTTTATTTCTTTTTTAAATTTATAATTAGAAGAATCTAATTTTTTAAATGTTTTTTCCCCTTTTTTAAAGATGAAAACAGAATCTATCTTGCCATTTATTGAATCGGGATTAGCAGTTACTAATATTTTATTATAGGTAATAAACTTAAACGAATTTAATGATTTTTCAATATTGTTTTTTGGCTTATTTTTAATAGTATTTCTAATAATTTTTAAGGCAGGGTTTTCCGTTGCAGTAATTATAACTTCTTTTAAATTTTCAACAGAAGGTTTTAATTTTATTTTTAAAAATTTATCGTCAGTTTTTATGATAATACTTTTAGATTTATAACCAACATAAGAAATGGTAATTTGATTAAAAGATTTTTTTGTTTTTATATGAAATTTCCCATCAACATCAGTTAATGTTACATAATTAGTATTTGTTAAAACAGAAGCAAAAGGTAGAGGGTATTTTGTTTTACTATCTACAACTATTCCCTGAATTTGATTTTGAGAAACAGATAATAAAGGAGCGAGTAGTAGTAAAAAGAATATTTTTTTCATTAATTATTTCACATTTAACACAAACAAATATAGGATATTAAAAAAGCACCCAGAGGAGTGCTTTTTATTTTTTAGATAAGTTTAACTTTTTAAATTTAAACTTTCATAATTTCTTGATCTTTTATTTTGTACAACTCATCAACTTTAGCAATAAATTTGTCAGTTAATTTTTGAATATCAATTTCTGCGTTTGCTTTCATATCTTCAGATGCATCATCTTTCTTAATTTCGTGCATGGCATCTTTACGATCGTTCCTAATACTTACTTTTGCAATCTCAGCTTCAGCTTTGGCTTGTTTAGAAAGTTCTTTACGTCTTTCTTCTGTTAAAACAGGAACGTTAATGATAACGATTTCACCATTATTCATAGGGTTAAAACCTAAGTTTGCAACCATAATAGCTTTTTCAATTTCATGAAGCATCTGTTTTTCCCAAGGTTGTACAGTAATAGTGTGCGCATCCATAGTGCTAACATTTGCAACCTGAGTAAGTGGTGTTTGAGAGCCATAGTAATCAACTGTAACACTTCCAAGCATAGAAGGACTTGCTTTACCAGCTCTAATGTTTCTAAATTCTTTTTCTAAGTGTGTGATAGCATTTTGCATTAATTCTTTGGTGCTATCAATAATAAAACTTAACTCTTCATTCATGATTGAACAATTTAAATTATACAGTTATTTATCAACTTTTGTTCCAATTTTTTCTCCTGAAACTAATTTTTCTAGATTTCCTTCAGTATTCATATCAAAAACAACAATGGGTAAATCATTTTCTTGGCTCAAAGTAAAAGCTGTCATATCCATTACTTTTAGACCTTTATTCATTACATCTTTATAGGTAATTGATTCAAATTTAATGGCATCTTTAAATTTTTCAGGGTCTGAGGTATAAATACCATCAACACGAGTCCCTTTCAAAATAGCATTTGCATTAATTTCAATAGCTCTTAAAACTGCTGCTGTATCTGTGGTAAAATAAGGATTACCAGTACCTCCTCCAAAAATTACGACTCGTCCTTTCTCTAGGTGGCGAACAGCTCTTCTTTTAATAAAAGGTTCAGCAACTTGTTCCATTTTTATAGCAGTTAATAAACGAGTTTTAATTCCAGTATCTTCTATAGCACTTTGTAGTGCTAGGCCATTTATAACTGTGGCAAGCATTCCCATATAATCTGCTTGAACTCTATCAATGCCATTACTAGCACCTGCTACACCTCTAAAAATATTTCCACCGCCTATAACTATGGCAACTTCAACACCTTTATCAACAATTTTTTTTATTTCTTTAGCATATTCTGCTAATCTTGCAGGGTCAATACCATATTGGCGATCACCCATAAGGGCTTCTCCACTTAATTTTAAAAGAATTCTTTTATAAGTCATAATTTTTTTGAAAGTTATGCAAATATAATAAATTGTTTAGAAGTAAAGTTTGCTAAAAATGGATGTATTTTTATTTGATAGTATAATTTAGAAGTTATAAACATAAATTTTAATCCAAGAAAGCCTTTTAACTAAAAATATATACTGTGATATTTTGTATATTAGGCGCTTAAAAATTAAAAAAGAGTTTTTAATTTAGAACTGTAAATATCTTCAAACATTATGAGTACAAATCCTTCAAAAGACAACAACACATTAATACCAATAATTATAATAGCAGGATTATTCTTTATTTTCGGATTTGTAACATGGATTAATGGATCGTTAATTCCCTTTATGAAAACTTTAAATGAATTAACGTCAGCACAAGCTTATTTAGTAGCAACAGCTTCTTATATTTCTTTTGTAGTAATGGCATTACCTGCGTCTGCAATAATTAACAAAATTGGTTATAGAAAAGGAATGTCCTTGGGTTTAATTGTAATGGCAATAGGGGCGTTGGTTTTTATACCTGCAGCAGAAGCAAGAACATATTGGGTATTCTTAACGGGTATTTTCATTCAAGGTATGGGAATGACCTTATTACAAACGGCATCAAACCCATATATTACAATTTTAGGACCTATTGAAAGTGCAGCCAAACGTATTGCAATTATGGGAATTTCAAATAAAGTTGCAGGGGCTTTAGCTAATCTTGTTTTTGGAGCATTACTACTATCAGGAATTAAAGATGTTAATGAAAAATTAAGTGTTGTAACTGGCTCTGAAAAGTCCCAACTATTAGATACTATGGCAGATAGTGTGGTAACTCCATACATTATTATGGCGGTTGTTTTATTTGTTTTAGGAATTTTAATTAGAAAAGCACCACTACCACACGTAGAAGCAGAACCTATTGAAGAAACAAATGATGGGACTACAACAAAGACTAGTATTTTTCAATTTCCACACTTGTGGTTAGGTGTTTTAACCCTATTTGTTTATGTTGGAGCAGAAGTTATAGCTGTAGATACTATTATTTCTTATGGATTATCTTTAGGGTTTGAGGGAGCTGATGCTAAATTTTTCGCTACATATACTTTGATGTTTATGGTAGGAACTTATGCTTTAGGGATTGTGCTAATTCCTAAATTTATTAGTCAGGCAACAGCTCTAAAAGCAAGTGCGGTATTAGGTCTTTTGTTAACACTTGGCATTGTAATTACAACAGGATTTACTTCTGTTTTACTGGTAGCAGCATTGGGTATTGCTAATGCATTGGTTTGGCCAGCAGTTTGGCCACTTACTTTAAAAGGCTTAGGGAAATTTACCAAAACAGCATCCGCCTTATTAATTATGGCCATTGCTGGAGGAGCCATTATACCTCCATTGTATGGAAGGTTGGTAGATGCAAAAAAAGCGGAGTTAATTGCTGAAGGAATTGATAAGGTTTCTGCAACCGCTGAGGCAGCTACTTCTGGTTATTGGATTTTGTTACTATGTTATGCTATTATTTTATACTATGCCATTGCAGGTCATAAATTAGGTTTAAAAAAATAGTTAATTAGTTATGGCGTCAAAAAGATTAATAGCATTAGATGTTTTAAGAGGGCTAACAATCTCTTTAATGATTTTAGTAAACAACCCAGGTAGTTGGAGTTATGTTTATGCTCCACTGAGACATTCAAAATGGCATGGTTGTACACCAACCGATTTGGTTTTTCCTTTTTTCTTATTCATTGTTGGAGTATCCATGTGGTATTCTTTTAAAAAATATGGAACAGGACTTACTAAAAAAGGACTTTTAAAAGTTTTAAAAAGGTTTTCAGTAATTTTCTTATTAGGACTTTTTTTAAATGCTTATCCAAAATTTGACTTTGAACATTTACGTGTTTTTGGCGTATTGCAACGCATTGCCATTGCCTATGGAATTGCAGCAATTTTTTGTATGCAATTTAGTGTTAGACAGCTATTAATAATTTGTTGCCTAATCTTGGGTGGATATTGGGCTCTCTTATATTTTGGAGGGGATGGTGATGTATATTCTTTAGGATCAAATATTGCACGAAAAGTTGATTTATTTATTTTAGGTGAAAACCACATTTATAAGGGTTTTGGCATTCCTTTTGACCCAGAAGGGTTGGTTTCATCAATTCCATCAATAGCTACAGTAATTATAGGTTATTTAACAGGAAGGTTAATTGAGCAATCAAACAATGTTTTAAAAGCTATTAAAAAATTAATAATATTTGGATTAGCGAGTAGTATTTTAGGGTGGTTTTGGGGATACTTATTGCCAATTAATAAGCCTCTATGGACAAGTTCATATGTATTATATACAGCAGGTTGGGCAATGCTAATTTTGGCTTTATTATTATGGGTTATTGATGTTAAAGGTGTAAAAAAATGGGCGAATCCATTTATTCATTTTGGAACAAACCCATTGTTTATTTTCATTTTTTCAGGAATTTATGCTAAAACAATAATTTATTTAGTAAAATTCACAAACTCAGATGGTGAAATATTAACAGGTTATAGTTATTTGTATAAAGAAGTTTTTGTTCCTATTGCTGGTAACATGAATGGCTCATTATTATTTGCCGTTACTCATATTATTTTCTTTTGGTGGTTAACCTATATTTTATATCGAAAAAAGATATTTATTAAAATATAGCTATAAAAAAACTCACCAATTGGTGAGTTTTTAATAGCTATTTAATGTGTGTTTATACTAAAGAAACACGTTTAAAGTCAGTAACATCAACACCTTTAGATTTAATGTAATCTGCCACTGTTTGTTTTTCATCTTTTATAAAGTTTTGGTCTAAAAGACATAACTCTTGATCTAAGGTTGTATTGTCAGAAATAAAGCGTTCTAATTTCCCAGGAACAATTCTATCCCAAATTTGTTCAGGTTTACCTTCAGCCTTAAGTTCGGCTTTTATATCTTCCTCAGCTTTTGCAATAATTTCATCAGTTAATTGTAATCTTGAAATATAGCTAGGTACATGTTTCAATGTTTTGCCTAATCTTTCTAATTCAATATTTTCTTTTTCAATTACGGCTATACGTGCTTCCGTTTCTGAAGCTACAAATGCAGGGTCTAAATCTTTATAAGATAATGTGGTTGCACCCATGGCTGCTGCTTGCATAGAAATATCTTTTGCAACAGTTTCAGCATCATCAATATTCGCAGATAATGCAGTTAAAGCAGCTATTTTATTTCCTGCGTGAATGTAGAATCCTACATATTCACCAGCAACTTTTTCAAAACCTCCAATTTCTAATTTTTCACCAATAACACCAGTTTGCTCAATTAGTTTTTCAGCAACTGTCATTCCTCCAAAATCAGCATTTAAAAAATCTTCTTTTGAATCACAGTTAAGAGCAATGGCAGCAAATTCTTTTGCTAAATTTACAAAATCATCATTTTTAGCTACAAAATCAGTCTCACAGTTTAATGAAACAATTACACCTTGTGTATTGGCATCATTAACTTTTGCAATAACAGCCCCTTCAGAAGTTTCTCTGTCGGCTCTTTTATCAGCTACTTTTTGTCCTTTTTTTCTTAAAATACTTACTGCTTTGTCAAAATCTCCTTCTGCTTCAACAAGTGCATTTTTACAGTCCATCATACCAGCTCCGGTAGATTTTCTTAATTTACTTACTTCTGCGGCTGTAATTTTTGCCATTTTATTTTATAATTTTTGTTGAATAATAAGTATTCAACTATTGAACATTCATTATTTTTTTACTTCAGTTTTTCCAGTTTTTGCTTCAGCTGCTTTTTCTTTATTTGCTTTTCTTTCAGCCAAACCTTCTGCTATTTCTTCTATAAGAAAACCTAATACCTTAGTAATAGATTTAGAAGCATCATCATTTGAAGGTATTACATAGTCAATACCTCTTGGGTCAGAGTTTGTATCAATCATTGCAAAAATTGGAATATTTAATTTTTTAGCTTCAGCAACAGCAATATGCTCTTTTTTAACATCAACTACAAAAATAGCACCCGGTAAACGAGTCATGTCAGTAATTGAACCTAAGTTTTTTTCTAATTTTTCTCTTTGACGGTTTATTTGTAATTTTTCTCTTTTAGAAAGAGCATCAAAAGATCCATCTTGCTTCATTCTATCAATTACAGCCATTTTTTTAACAGCTTTTCTAATAGTAATAAAGTTAGTTAACATACCACCTGGCCATCTTTCAGTGATGTAAGGCATGTTTACACTCTTAGATTTGTCAGCTATAATTTCTTTAGCTTGTTTTTTGGTAGCTATAAAAAGTATTTTTCTACCAGAAGCTGCAATTTTTTTTAGAGCTTCAGCAGCTTCTTCAATTTTTGCAGCAGTTTTGTAAAGGTCGATAATGTGAACTCCATTTCGTTCTCCATATATGTATGGAGCCATGTTTGGATCCCATTTTCGTGTTAGGTGACCAAAGTGTACACCCGCATCTAATAATTCTTGAATTTCAATTTTTGTCATCTGTATTTAGTTTACGTTCCGTTGAGTTAGCAATAGGGAAGTAGCGAAAATCGATCTTCCCTATTTGGATGCTAAACTTTTTTCAGTCATTGACTGATCAACAACAACTTTGTTTTAATTTTAATTTCAATGAGCCACCAAATAAATAGGTGAAATAATTCACAAGTACGATTAACGTTTTGAGAATTGGAATTTTTTTCTTGCTTTCTTTTGACCGAATTTTTTACGTTCAACCATTCTAGGGTCTCTAGTAAGTAAGCCTTCAGGTTTAAGAATTGTTCTGTTTTCAGGATCTAATTCAATTAAAACTCTTGAAATAGCTAAACGAATAGCTTCTGCTTGTCCTGTAACTCCACCACCAAAAACATTTACTTTAATATCAAATGCCTCAGCATTATCAGTTAAATTTAATGCTTGCATTACTTTATACTGTAAATGAGGTGTTGTAAAGTAGTTTTTAAAATCTTTTTTATTAACGGTAATATTCCCTTTTCCTTCAGAAACATAAATACGAGCAACTGCCGTTTTTCTTCTACCTATTTTGTGTATTGTATCCATTATCTAAGATCGTTAAGGTTAATAGCTTTTGGTGTTTGAGCAGTTTGTTCATGCTCTGTGCCAGCATACACATACAAGTTTCTGTATAAAGCACTTCCTAATTTAGTTTTAGGCAACATCCCTTTTACTGCTTTTTCAACAAGACGTGTTGGTTCTTTTTCAAACATTTCTGTTGCAGTTAATGATCTTTGTCCTCCTGGATAACCTGTGTGACGAATGTATGATTTGTCACTCCATTTTTTACCAGTTAACTTAATTTTTTCAGCGTTGATAACCACTACATTGTCTCCACAATCTACATGAGGAGTGTAATTTGGTTTGTATTTACCTCTAATTAGCATTGCTATTTTAGAAGCTAGACGACCCAACGTTTGACCGTCTGCATCAACTAATACCCACTCTTTAGTAACGGTATTTTTGTTAGCTGATACTGTTTTGTAACTTAATGTATTCACAATTAAATTCTTTGTTATAGTTAAACATTCATTTTTCTCCCTAAAAAGGGAGTGCAAATGTACAAACTATTATTTAGATAACAAACAGTGGTTTAGGGTTATTTTTAATTGTATAGAAAGAGAAATATCTATTAATTACTTTTGGTCTAAATCAATGTGCTTCTAGCCAGTTTTTTCCTTCGCCAATATCTACAGTTAACGGAACTGAAAGTTTAAAAGCGTTTTCCATTTCTTGTTTAATAATAGGTTTTAACATAGCCAATTCATCATTATAAATATCAAAAACCAATTCATCATGGACTTGTAGTAACATTTTTGAATTAAAATTTTCTTTTTTGAATCGTTTGTAAATATTAATCATTGCAATTTTTATAATATCTGCAGCACTTCCTTGTATTGGTGCATTTACTGCATTTCGCTCATCTCCAGAACGAACGATAGCATTTTGAGAATTGATATTTTTTAAATATCTGCGACGACCTGAAATTGTTTCAACATATTCATTTTCACGGGCAAAATCTATCTGACTTGAAATATATTGTTTCAAGGTGGGAAATGTTTTGTAATAACTATCTATTAATTCTTTAGCTTCGGCTCTAGTTTTATTTAATTGTTGCGCTAAAGTAAAAGCCCCTTGCCCATAAATAATGCCGAAATTAACAGCTTTTGCATCGCCACGTTGCTCTCTAGTAACTTCATTTAATGGTATTCCGTAAATTTTTGCCGCAGTAGAAGCATGAATATCTTCACCTCTATTGAAAGATTCTATCATACTTTTATCATTACTTAAAGAAGCAATAATACGTAACTCAATTTGAGAGTAATCAGCTGAAACTAATGTGTAATTTTCATTTCTTGGTACAAAAGCTTTTCTAACTTGTCGTCCTCGTTCAGTTCTAATAGGAATGTTTTGAAGATTTGGATTGATAGAGCTTAACCTTCCTGTTGCCGCTACAGCCTGACTAAAAGTTGTGTGAATACGACCTGTTTTTTTGTTTACTTCATTTGGTAAAGCATCAACATAGGTGTTTTTTAGTTTTACCAACCCGCGCCATTCCAATATTTCTTTTACTATTTTATGTTTTGGTGCTAGTTTTGATAAAATTTCTTCACCAGTTGCATATTGCCCTGTTTTTGTTTTTTTTGGCTTTTCAACTAATTTCAAGTGCTCAAATAAAACGTCGCCTAGTTGTTTGGGAGAAGCTAAATTAAATTCAATATTGGCTTCTTTGTAAATGGTGTTTTCTAAGTTTTGTATGTCTTCTATTAATTTTTTAGATAATGAATTTAAAAAATCAGCATCAAGCCTAATACCCTCTAATTCCATAGAAGCCAATACGCGAAGCAACGGAATTTCAATATCAGTGTATAGTTTTTCAAGATTTAACTTAACCATGTCCTTTTCGAAAATTAATTTCAACTGTAATGTTAAATCAGCTTTCTCAACCGTAAAATCGGCTTGTTTCTCTAATTCAATGCTGCGTAAAATGCGTTGGTTTTTTCCTTTTTTGCCAATCAATGATTCTAAATGGGTTGGCTTGTAATTTAAATAAGTTTCAGAAAGAACATCAAGATTATGGCGCATATCGGGATTTAATAAATAGTGTGCTAACATAGTATCAAATAGATTCCCTTTTAATTTAATAGCATAATTATGAAGAACTTTAATACTATGCTTTATGTTATGTCCTACTTTTTCAATGGTTTTATTTCCAAAAAACGGACTAAACTCTTTCAATATTTCTTTTGTTTTTTCTTTATTTTCTGAAAGATTAATATAGTAGCCTTTTCCTTTTTCATAACAGAATGAAACACCAATAATGTCAGCTTCAAAAGAGTTTGTACCAGTGGTTTCTATATGGAAACTTACAGATTTTTGAATTAGTAGTTTTTCAAGTAATAATTTTCTTGAAAAAGAGGTGTCAACAAATTGATAAAAATGCTCAGCATTTTCAGTCGTTTTATACCCTGAATTAGTTTCTATATTCTCTTCATTAACAGCAAATAAGTCAAATTGATGTGGTGACGTTGCTGAGGGTTGTGGTTTTTCAGTAATAGCGCCTTTTTCTTTTTGAGTTTGTTCTTCATGTTTGGGGAAAGATTCGAATATTTTTGGAAGGCTATCAGCAATACGTCTAAATTCTAATTCTTTAAAAATTTCAGTTGTTTTGTTAAAATCAGGGTGATTTAATTCAAAATCTTTTTCGTGAAATTGCACAGGACAGTCTAATAAAATGGTTGCTAACTGTTTAGAAAGCAATCCAAGTTCTTTGTTTGCTTCCACTTTTTCTCTCATCTTTCCTTTGAGTTCATGTGTGTTTGCTAACAATTTTTCCATACTTCCGTATGTTTTTAAAAACTTTTTGGCAGTTTTGTCTCCAACACCGGGTAATCCGGGAATATTATCAACAGCATCTCCCATCATTCCCAAATAATCGATTACTTGTTCAGGCCTTTCAACTTCAAATTTTTTCTGAACTTCAGGAATTCCCCATATTTCAATACCATTTCCCATTCGAGAAGGTTTATACATAAAGATATTTTCAGAGACTAATTGAGCAAAATCTTTATCAGGAGTAACCATAAAAGTTTGAAACCCCTCTTTTTCTGCCTGTTTTGATAGGGTTCCAATTAAATCGTCAGCCTCAAATCCTTCTTTTTCAATAATTGGAATATGCATTGCTTCTAATATTTTATGAATGTAAGGAACTGCAATTTTAATAGCTTCAGGTGTTTCTTTTCGGTTAGATTTATATTCAGGAAAGGCTTCAGAACGTATGTGAGAACCCCCTTTATCAAAGGCAACTGCTAAATGGTTCGGTTTTTCACGCTTAATTACATCGAGAAGTGAATTGGTAAATCCCAAAATAGCTGAAGTATCCATTCCTTTAGAGTTAATTCTAGGGTTTTTAATAAGTGCATAATAACCACGAAAGATTAGCGCATAAGCATCTAAAAGGAAAAGGCGTTTTTGAGTAGGCATTAATTTAATATTGAAATTTAAACGAAAGTAAAAGTACTAAAATCAATTTTAACAATTGATTAATTATTTTCATTAATTGGTTTGAGACTTAAAATGTATATTTACTCAAATTAAAATTTAAATGATTCGTTGGATACTATTTGTTGTTATTATTTTATGTATTGACTTTTATGCTTTTCAAAGTGTAAAAATGGTTACTAAAAATAAAGTTTGGTTCTTGTTTTACTGGTTGATTTCATTTTTAATTTTAGTGAATTTTATAGTAAAACTCACGAATTTCAATAGCTCTAAGGGGTTTACACAGGATATAATGTTAGC
>Ga0256840_1002345_pt1 | contig 16768 bp, 32 predicted proteins | sample 355202metaG_FD_185969 | JGI IMG/M metagenome (GOLD analysis project Ga0256840, IMG submission 185969) | Hydrothermal vent microbial communities from Mid Atlantic Ridge, Atlantic Ocean - 355-202 | ecosystem: Environmental > Aquatic > Marine > Hydrothermal vents | place: Atlantic Ocean: Mid... | reverse complement strand
ATTAATATTCCAACAACATATATTACATTATCCCCAACATCTTCATAGTCATTATTTATGCAAGATTTTAACCCTAACAATAGAATATATGATAAAATAATAATTAATATTTAGTGGAATTATAGAGAATTATATAATCGTAATATTACAGAAGGTATAAATCAGTGGTAGGAAACAGGAAGAGTTGTAATTCATAAAAATGAAATAGTTCCAAATTATGGTGATTTAATAGTTAATCCTTGGGATCAGTGGAGATATTACATGATAACAAATGTAGAACCACATATAAAAGAATATTTCTTTTTAGTTAATATATAGAGAGTTAATTATACTATTAATATTAATTAGACACCATCATAGGTAACATCACAAAGTAGTATTATACCACCTGAAGATAATATATATACATAGCCAGATGAAAATCCATTTTATTAATATAGGTGAATTAAATGATATTAAAAGATAACATTACATTATTTAATATTAATATATCTGAATATATTTTAGATACCGTTAGATCATTTTTAAATATTACACTAGTATTACCATATTTAAATTCAAAAAAATATGAATTATATATAGAACCATTAAATATGAATATTAATAATCTATATAACATTGATATATATGAGATTTACAATTATTTTATAATATATTTTGCTTTTATATATGTAAAAAATATATATAGATAGTATTAGAAAGTTGATAATTTTAAATATAATAATCAACTTATAGATTTAAAAGATGTTATTTCAAATTTATCAATAAGATTTACAATATCTAGACCAAAAATTGACATATATATAAAAAATAAAAATATCATAGATAATATATCATAGAAAAATATAATTATAGATATAGAATATGGAAATATTAAATCTTCATTAAATTATCTATTTATACAAACACTAAACAATATGAATAATAATATAAATAAAATTTTTAATAATTTTTAGAAAATAAAATAGATAGATATTAATAATAAAACTAATACAATTTTTAATTATATAGATTCAATAATCGGAGATTAAAAATGATTAAATAGATAGATTATATTACATATGAATATAACACAGTATATCAAATATTTTATGATTTATTAAAGAATTATGTATAGAAAGATAAAAATGGAAATCCAAATATTTCATTATTATAGACAGATAAAATATTATCATATATTCATCAAGATAAAACAGGATTAATAAAATATCCATTTGTTACATTACAATATATTCCTAATACTAAAATATCAACTGGAGGTTAGTATGATTATTAGATGTAGGGTAATTAGTTAATAAAATTAAAATATTATGAATCTGAAAATTATAATTTATTATTTAATCAAAATATATCACTTCGTATACAACAAGATAATTTTAATATAAATGTTAATATCTGGTAGTATTCATATCAAGAGATATAGTTACTGAGAGATATTATACAAAGAACATTTACATTACCTAAAAAAATATCAAAAACTATAGATTTAACACAATATATAAAAGAATAGATTGATACTAATGATAGAATAGCATCATAGCTACTTGACAATTTATTAGTAACATATAATATCCCAGTATATTTAAATATAGGTGGTAGTTTAGATAGTACACCAGCTACGATATCTAACGAATTACCAATTAAAAAATTTACATTTACAATAATATAGGATATATGGTAGCCAACAGATATACAAATACCAGATATAAATGAATTAATTGAAGATATAAGATTAACATTCTATATGAATAATATATAGGAGCCGATAGAATTAATACAAGATAAAATTTAGCAATAGAAATATTTAAGTATTTCTTCTGAATATAAAATAATAAATATTTGAATTTGAGGTGAAATATAATGGCGATTACATTTGGAAATGGATAGGCGTAGGTTGAATTTACTGAAACAAATAATAGTTTTTATCAACCACCTGTAGATACATCTATAAAATAGGGTATATTTATTGAATCACCGTTTGGGCCAGTTAATACACCCGTTTTAATATCTTCTACAAAAGATTTGATAAATACATTTGGAATTCCTACTTCTGGTGTATCACAAGGTAATAATTCTGCATATACTTTTATAAGTTAGGAATATTTATTAAAAAATATGAGTTTATACGTTGTACGTGTATCAGGTACAAGCGGATCATAGGCTACATTATCTGTTACATCTCCTGCATAGTGGAACAATGTTCTTTCTGCAAAATATATAGGTACTGGAGGAAATAACATAGCAGTTGAAAATAATTCTACAAATACAAAATTTAATATATATTTCATGAATAATCTTGTAGAATCATATGATTATTATAATAAAACATCTACAATATATCAAACAATCAATGAAGAATCAAAATATGTAACTATAATATCTGAAAGTGGATTTACTACTGCATTAGATACGGATTTACCATTAACTTCTCTTTCATCAGGTACAGATTATACAATTTAGGATACAGATGTGGTAAATTAGATAAATAATTGTGGGTTAGATAATAGTGATAATTATAAGTTGAATTATTTTATGACATAGGGGTGGAGCCAAGTATTTATTACTGGATATGATACAATATACGGATAGTTATTATCACTTGCAACAACACGTAAAGATTGTATGGTATTAGGAGAGCCGCCTTTAGGTACTTAGGTTGCCGATGTATCTACTTAGACTGCTTCATTATTATCTGATTAGGGTTACAGTTAGGTATATTATCCATGGGTTAAAGACTTTGATCCAATCTCAGGAGGGATAATATATATACCTCCATCTATATAGGTTTCATATATATTTGCAAATATTGATAAAAGCGGAAGAGTATGGATTGCACCTGCAGGGAAATTAAGAGGTGGAATAAATTAGATAGGGTTAGAAGTTTCTTTAACTCATGGTGATATGGATACATTATATTCACAAGGAATAAATCCAATTGTTACATTTATTTCTGAAGGTACATTTGTATGGGGACAAAAAACTAATACTACTGTTAGATCAGCGTTAGACAGAATAAATTAGAGAAAGACTGCAATATTAATAGAGCAAACAGTTGTTAATATATCAAAAAATTATATATTTGAAAATTATACACAGTCAGTTATAAATAATTATACAAAAGATGTAAAAACATATATGGATGGGTTAAAATTATAGGGATAGATATATGATTATAAATGGGATGTAGATAACAATCCATAGCTTGTGGATCAAAATATGGTAGTATAGAGCTTAGCATTCAAACCTACCAAAACTATAGAATATATTAAAATTAATTTTGAAATTACATCATATAGTTAGAAATTTAATGAACAGTAATATATGTAAAAATATGTAATTCATAGAATCATTGTTTTTAATGCATATGTATATTTTATCATAAGAAAAAATAGAGGTGTTTATTTTCATAAAAAGTATAATATATGATATGATAATGAATAAAAAAATGATAATTTTTAGATAAACAGTATAAAATTTTGAGGTGAAATATAATGGCGATTCAAAATTTACCAAAAGCACAATGGGAGATTCTTACAAAATAGACCTATGAACCAGTTAGACAATACCAATTTGTAGCATTATTTATACCGCCGGTTCCAGTATAGAATAAAATATTATAGTATGGGCCTGGATAGGTTTCTCCGGACCAAAAAGTATAGGTTGGTCCTGAATAGTTAAAACCTCCATTTGCATTATTTAGCACATTACGATAGGCAACCATACCTACAATGACAGTAGGTACAACTACTGATAGAATGCAAGGTACACCGGTTCATTATGCAAATAGAATAGCAGATTTACCTACACTTACTACACAACATAGAGAGTATCAAGGGTGGTATGCATATCGATCAATATATGAATGGAATAGATAGGCATATAATCAAGCAGTACAAAAACTCGGGTATCAATATGAATATAAAGGCGGAGTTATAATATTTAATACACCCACATTTGAATAGGATTATACTAAAGATATTAAAACACTTATATCTACTGATTAGGATGCCAAAACACTATTAGAAGCAATAAAATGGGATGAAGCTTGGGTATTTGTAAATGCATTTCCTACTACTACGCCTGGTCCTGATTTTACTTATGCTGGTGATACATTCATTAATTATTCTGTATCTTGGGCATATGATAGAATGTTATCTACTACAGATCTTAAAGAAATGAGTCAAAAAGGTGCTACATGGAGTGATGAAATACCAATGAGTTCTTTAGCTACACTTGTATCAACAATATAGGGACAAATAAAATAATATATTTTAAAATAATAATATAGAGGCATAAATAATATGCCTCTTTTTTTATATAAAAAAAGAGAGCTATTCTAAATGAATAGCTCCACAATTTGCTATGACAATAACAATTTTATTAAATAGTAGTTATTAATTTTTTAAATGTTTTCTTTCGTGGAAATGCTTGGTTTGTTTCCCATTTCGAAATTGTTGTTTTATCTACATCTATTTTTTCTGCTATTTCTTTTTGTGTATATCCTTTTATTTTTCTTAATAATCGTAATGCAGTACTAAAAATAGTTGGATCTGTTTCAGAAATCTCAGTATATAATTGTTCTATCAAAATATTATTCATTCAAATCCCCTCCTTTATTATTTACATTTATTAATATTTTTATATTTTGTATCGAATCTTTAATTCTCTTTTTTTCTAATTCGATTTGATTTACTATTTGTTCTGACATATCAGAAAGATCTAAATCTAAAAAATATTCTATTTTTTTTCTTGATTCTTCAATTAATTTATTATTATCTATAGGAAATTTTGAGTTAACAATCTTATCCTTCTTAAATTTTCTATATTTACTCATTAATTTATTATACAATTCTTCTGTGACTTCATTATCTAATTCTATTCCTTCTAAATATTTCCGGTTTTCTTTAAGAACTACGACCTCCTTTTCTTCCATTCCTTCGAGTTTTTGATACTGAAATTTTACTTTTTCCATTCTTATTACCTCCTTTTATTTTCAGCAATTTTATTATATCTTATATTATATTACAAATCAAGAATATTATTATTAAGAATCGTTTAATTACTTGTATCTATTTCTATTATTAAATTCAATTTTTTTGAATTATTTTATTTTTATTCACCATATTTTTCTAAATATTTATTTATAATATATAAAAATGTAAATCTTATTTTTTTATACTCTTCTATATTATTATTTAGTATTATATATTTTATTCTATCTAATATTTTATAATATGGAATTATCCATTCTACATATATTGAAGTGATATAATCAAGATATAATTTCATACCAATTGGATTTAGATCTAATTTTTCTCCTTGAATCTTTCTATCTATGTTTAATGTATAAAAAGCAATAAATTCTGATAAGGACAATCTCTCTATATATTTATCTGAACTTGTTTTCCAATTATCTGGAATAAACCCCGGTTTGATAGATACTGCACTATCATAATATTTTTTTAGGTATTTATATATTTTCCTCATTCCTTTCTTGATTTTGATAATTTATTATATACTATTTATTATTACAAATAAATAAAATAAATATTAAAAATCAATTAATTATTCTTTTTAATGAATGAATTTATAATATTTAATCCATCTAAAAATACAAAAAAGACGGATAATATAGTAAATAATATAATAAGCCACAAATTATGATTATATTCAAATATACCATACGTTATTGCTATCATTATTAATGATAATATATTTCCTGCTATTTTTTTAGCTACTGATATTTTAAATATACTTATTACACCATTTATAATAGCATAAAATATTTCAAATACTGCTAAAAATTGTAAGAATATAATATACATATTATCATTCTCCTTTTTTTAGTATTTTAAAAAATCAATTATATTATATATTATATTTAACACCATTATTATAAAATAAGATAAATATACTATTAAATTTATATTATATTTTATTTTAAATATCATGATTATTACAATTCCTATTAAAATAAATGTATTTCTAAGAATTCCTATATTTATTCTATGCATTATTTTATCTATATTAGGAATTTCTTCAAATAATAAAGTAGCAAAAGCATAAAAAATACCATACATGATTAAAGAGATGCTTGTTAAAACAACTAATAATATAGATATTGATAAAAATATAACACTCACCTCTTTTTATTTAATTCATCAAATGATTCAAAATGTTCTAAAACAAAGGCTTTTTGTGAAAATAATTCTACATATTCAATGAATTGTTTTACCGACCTATATAATCTACACCAATAATGTTTATTATAATTTTCTTGTATTTCTGTTAATAAGTCATTTAATTCAGAAAACATTTTTTGAGTACTACTTGTTTTTTGTCTTACACGATTTACCATTTTTGAATTTATCATCAATCGACAAAATTGGGGTTTAGAATAATCTTTGAAAAAATCAATTTCAAGTTCTTCTTCACTTAATGGTTCTATAATCAAAATTATTTTATTGTCTAATTCTTTATCATTTAAAATTAATTCTTTTATTAATTTTTTTTCTAACAGTAAATACTTTTTCATTTCTTCAATATTATTCATTTTTATTTTAATAATTATAAATAATTTTGTTATATTTTCATCATCCCATAATTCTAATTTTATTTTACTATTATTAAATCTATTCATTATTTTATTATAAATAATCTCAATTTTATTTTTAATATTATTTTTTTTAATAAACTCCATTACATCTTTATTCATATAATATACCTCCTTTTACATTTTCAAAATATTTTATTACCCATTTTTACTTTTTATTAAAAATAATAAATCTTATTTAATTCTTGTATCATATCAGAATTTAACTAAATATCATCATCATTAATTTCAAGTAATCCTTTATTTTTTTTCATATTTTTCTATTTTCATCAACTTATTTTATCAAGATTGATTTCTTCTATTTTTAATGGATATTTTATCATTTCATTATATTTATTAATAATTTCATCTCTGTATTTAATAAATGTATTTATCAATCTTAATTTCAAAAATTCAAAAATATCAATAGTTTCAACATTATAAAGAAGTTCCATATTAAATAATATATATATATCATCATCTTCAGTATTAATACTATAATCATCACTAATAGATAAAAATTTTTCAATAAAAACTTTATTTTTTTTCATTTTAAAATCATCAGAAGAAATCAAATACTCATCATATATTTGTTCTATAGATGCGTTTTTGACTTTGATATCAGAAATTACTAAAGATATATTACTATCTTTATCTATTTCTTGTTTTATTTTATTAAATAACTCATTATTTTCTAACATAACTAATCCTATAATCTTATCTAAAATAACATTATATTTAAGTGGAAGATTTTTAATTGTTGGGTTTTGAATAATTAAAAACTTCATATAATCATCTCCAAATTTTTATATTTATTACATTTTTATCTTTTTATACTACTTCTTTCATATCTTTTTCAATACATTGTTTTGCCAACTCAAATAAAATATAATTGATATCTTCTATATATAAACGTTCAAATATATCAATTTCTGGATTTATTTCAATCTTATCTTTATTATTACTCAACAATATTATCATTAATGCTTTTTGTATGTCTGTTTCACATTCTTTAAATAACTCATCTTTAAATACTATAGATAAAAGAGTATCTAAGTAATTTGAATTTCTAATATATGGTAATTTATTTTTGATTATTGGTAAAGTATTTACTCCATGATTTTTTACTAATTTTTTAATTATTTGCTTATATTTTATCTTTTCTAATTTTTTCATTTCTCTCTTTCCTTTCATATTTTAATATTGGGTAAATAATATCTAATATTTTTAAATTTAATATATATAAATTTTTTATATCATCATCATATTCTATTGATTTTATATTTATTAATATATCACGTATTTTATCTGAATAATCTATTATTTTTTCAAAATCTTTTATTATATTATTATTCATTTTATTCCTCCGTTATAATATTTTTATCTTTAGTTTTTTTATTTGCCTATTTTCATAATAGTTCTTAATTATATCCAATATATACTTATATGTTATATTTTTTGGTTTTGAAATTAAATGGATATCAAGAACATTATCATCAGATAATATATAATAATCATTACCTAAAGTATAAAATAATTCTAAATCTCTATTTATAGGATCAAGAATATTAAATGCATTTATTTTAAGCATTTGATTTAAAATCAGTGTCATATTTTTTTTATTTTTATCTATTTCTTTATAAAAATTATCATGATTAAATATTTCGATTATTACCATTTGTATATCATGATCATCTAATACACTATAATTATATCGTAAAATTTTATTATCAAATGAAACTTTTGAAATATTTATTATATTATTTAAAATAAAATATGTTTCTATAATATTAATATATAAATCAAAATTTTCAATTTTATCATTTAACTTTAAATTTTTCCAATTATTATTAATATAATTTTTTAATTTTGTTATTCCTCTTGATATTTCTAATAAAAATATATCATTTTTTTCTAAATTAATTTTTTTAAGATCTTTAATTGTAATTTTTTTAATTAAATTTATAGTTATTTTTTTTGATATATTATATAATTTTAATAATAATTGTAAATCTTTATTATTTTTCTTTATATTTCCATATAATACTATTTCTTGAGTATTTTTATTAATATTTTTAAAATAAGTATATCCTATAACTGTTGGTATGTATATTTTAAAATCATTATTTATATCAAATATATCTAAAAAATTATCTTTTAATCTTTCATTATTTATTTTAATTTTCACTTTTTATCACCCATTTTTTACTCATTATTTTTTCATTTTTCCAAATAAAAATTTAAAAAATTTAATATATTTTTATTACACCACATGTATAAAAAATATTCATTTTTATCATTAACTAATTTTATGTTACGAATACTAATTTCTATTATATTATAATATTCTTTATCTTTTATATATTCATGTTTTCTACCAATAATTCTAAAAAAATTAGTATTTTTTATATTATCAATTATTATTTCCGGAGAAATTTTACTACGTTGTCTTGTAAAAGATTTATCAAAATCAATTTTCTCAACAGAATAAGATATTAGATTATTACTTTTTAAACAATATTTAAATATTGTTTTTATTTCATTAATAGTAATATTATTTTTTATAATATAAAATATATCATCCATCTAATTACCTCTTTTACATTCTTTATTTATTTTTCCTCAAATTTTTGTAAAATATTAAATATTTCAATATCTTCGTCTGCAAAATGTTTAATTATTATTTTTACATCAAATATAATGTTAGTTGATGAATTAGTCATAGCATTCAAAAACATATGAATATATTCAATATCTACTTTTTTATATTTTATCAATCGTTTATCTTTACTATCAATTTGAATTTTAAAATATATTGGATAAAATTCTATTTTATCATTTTTTATTGTATCTAAAATATGTTGAATATATTTCATACTTTCAATATCTACACTTGATTTAAAAATATACATACAAATTACAGTATTATTCATTCTCTTATTCTCCTTTCTTATTGTTTTCATATATATAATATCAAAATAAATATTTCAAATCAAGAAAAAATAAATTAAATAAATGTAACTGATAATTATCCAAATAAACAATCCTCTTTTTTTATTGATAACCAATCAAATGAAAATGATATTATATCTTTCATCTGATGTTCATCAATGATATCATCTATTTTTAATTCCAAATCCACTAATGCATCAAATAGTTGTTCATTAATGATATTGTTCACTATCAAAATCATTTCCAATATTGGTGGAATATTTGCACATCTTTTCATTTTATCATATCCACACATTTCATAAGATAATCTATATTCAATTCTATCATTTGGATAATGATCCTTTACTATAGACACTATTTTATCTACAATATCTTTAATATTGTTTTTATCAATAAATTCTTTTATTTTTTTAGGATCATTATCATAAAAATTTTTCATCTATATCACCTTTCCTTTATTTTTGTTGTTTTTCCAAAAGTTTCTTTGTATCTTCATCATATCTAAGGATTACCCATTTATCACCATTTCCATCTTTTATTATTCTAAATATATTATATGGATTTTTCTTTATTTGAGGAATCCAGACTATAAAAAAAGATATTATCTTACTGTAATGATCTATTATTGATAATATAATATATCCCATTAACCAAATAATTAATGTTATTATGAATATAATTCCTAAATAAAAACTTATATAACACATTATATTAACCATATAATATCACCTTTTTTCTATTTTTATCTCTTCTATTTTGGCAATATTTACTAAATGTTTATTAAGTGTTTCAAAAATCTCATTCTTGTTGTCTTCAATAGAATTGATTAATGCATGTTTGAAATAATCAAAATAATTAAAGTCTTTCAAAATATCATCTACATATATATCAGTATACATGTATATATAATTATCTCGTGTTGGTAGAATATAATTTTCTTTAATAATATGTTCCATATGCAAAAAATCTTCAATACTATCTTCATTCTTTTCACATCGAAACATATCTTCCTCAATATTGACGATATCTTTTATTTTGGTTGCAATTGTTATATCTGAATAGCGAAGATATATATCTTTATTTTTACCTATAATATTGATTATCTTCTGATATAATGTATTATTAAAAAATAAAGTATATCCTAATATTCTATCCCATATTATCCTATAATGTAATGGTTCATCTTCTAATGTTGGATATTGTACAAGCAAAAATTTCATTATAATTATCTCCTTTATGAAGAAATGTTTTGTAAAATGTTAAATACTTCAATATCTTCATCTGTTATATTTTTGGATATTATCTTTACATCAAATGTAATATTTACTGGTGAATTGGCTATAGCATTTAGAAACATTTTAATGTACTCGATATCTACTTTTTTGTATTTTATCATTCGTTTTTCTTTACTATCAATTTGAATTTTAATATATATTGGATAACCTTCTATTCCACCACATTTTATCGTATCCAAAATATGTTCAATATATTTCATACTTTCAGTATCTGTATTTGATTTAAAAATATATATACATAATGAATTCATTTTATTTTCCGTATCCATATTATTGCTCCTTTACTTGATTTTTGAATCTATCATATATATTCTTTACTGATATCATATACATTGAATATTTTTCCTTATTACCATTATATATACTAACTGCATACCATATATCATTATGTGCTCGTTTCCAATAATGTTGAATTATATATAGATAATATACTCCCGCTATTATTCCATCTTGCCAGTTAAATACTAAATTCTTATAACTACTCCACCATCTTTTGGCGAAAATATTCCTCACATAATTATATGTAGATTTATGTATCTGCATATACCCGACTGAATAATCGGTTACATCCCACCTAATTAGAATATTTCTAAAACTACTTTCTTTTACTATCATAGCATAAACAATTAATGGATCTATATTACATTTAAGTGATATAGAATCCACTACTTTGATTAATTGTAACGCTCTTGGTGGATTAACATTATAATCGTTAACTATTATATCATACATTGCTTTATCTATTTTATCTATATTCATAGATGATAATGTTAACTTATGTTGGATGTTAGAATATATCATTATTGATATAATAATAGCCACTATAATTATCGTTATTTTAAAAGATTTACTCATTCTTTCTCACCCTTTCTTCTAAATTTAAAAATTATAATAGTTCTTTATCATCATTATCATTTAAATAACCATATGGTATGGTAACTTTATCAGGTAATATTGTTACTAACATCAACGCATCATAAATAAATAATTTATTATCTTCATATAACTTTTGGATGTAGTCTATCTTATCCCATGTTGTTAATTCAAATTTATCTATTTCAGCATCATTAATAATTAATCTACCTATTACTTTGTTTTTAATATCATCGTGATATATCCAGAATTTCACATCATATCCTACTATCTTATATTGTATATACATATTTCCTACCTCCTCTTATATTATATAAAATCAAATAAATCAACCCATGGTATATTGTTAATGATTTGGATGATATCCTGTTTACTTATTGACTTGTCAAATATAATATACGATGCATCTTCATTTTCTATATCCATAAATAAATATTTTTCTCCTATAATACATATAGGATTTATATATGGATCATTATTGATTATTAACGGAGCAAATTCTCGCGTCAAGAATGTATTTAAGAATGATTTTATTATTTCTTTGTTTTGAAGAAGTAACTTGTTAAATTGTTCTGGATGCTCTTTGTATTGTACAAAACGATAAAATCTATATAGACCATAATCTTTGAAGATAATATCAAATTGTGGTTCTAAAATTTCACTGTTAACACTGTAATCTAAGATTTCTTCATCAAGAATTGCCTGTGTTATGGATATGCTATGTTTTATATAAAATTTTCTTTGTTTCCATCTCTTAGAACTAAAATTATAATTTTTCCAATTATCATTAATGTTATTGATTAATAATTTTACAGCTGATGGATATATTTTATAACTTTTTGATATTTGATCTATATCCATAATTATAATATTTCCAAATATATCTTCTAACTTTAGATTCTTAACATATTTTTTGGTTATATTAACCATCATTTGTTCAAATTTATCTTTTTTGCCAAAAATATCTAATTCTGAATTTGGCATCTTAGCATATATGATTCTATAATTATCATAATTTCTTGAGACTTTTCCTATGTGTGTAAAATTTTTTTCATTTAATCCTTCTAATTTTTTCATTTTCATATTTATCTTCATATTTTTCCTTCCTTTCATAAAATATCAATTTAATTATATTATATGTATATAGCTATATATATTATGAAATAATTAAAATTCTAATAAAAAAATGTTATTTTTCATTTAAAGGTAAATTTAATATTCTTATATTTATCTCTATATATATCTTTGAGAATTGAAAAAATATAATTTAAAGAAGTATCTGAAGGCATTTTGAAAATATTGATATTAAGATAATCATGATTATAAATGATAAAATGATCATCTTCTATGTTATAATCAAGATTATAATCACGATTAGTAAGAAATTCAAAAGAATTATGTTGGATGAGATATTCTAATATATTCAATAAATATTCTCTATTGTTATAAATTAATAATCTATATTCTTTTTCGTCAAATATTTCAAATAAATAGTCCATCATATGATGATTATTAATAAAATGTATATATGGGTTATATATGAGAAAATTAGAAAATAATATATCTGATATATGTATTAAATCTTTTAAATATAGATAACTTTGTAGGATATTTGAGTATAAATCAACCTATTTTAGATCTTTGACTAAATTCTCTTCTTTGATATCTATTTCCATTTTTTGGAATATGTATAACATTAAATCTTGTGCCATTTTTGTTAGTTCATGAAATTTCTCTATATCTTTTTTATTCTGAACAATATTACCATTCAAAATTATTTCTTGCTAACGATTAAATTTATCGTATATGTAACCAATTACATACGCTGCATATGATTCTGATTTAACTAATGAAGTATTTAACATTTTTTTAATATTATTATCATTTATCATATATCATCATCCTAAATTTTAATTTTCAAAATACAGAAACAATATTGAATATTTCCATATCTTCCTCTGTCAAATGTTTTAAAACTAACCTGATATCGAAATTAAGATCGATCGGAAGATAAAATATATTATCTAAGAATGTAAATAGACTTTTATTGTTTATTTTTTTATATTTGATAATTTTTTTGCTATCAGTATTAATTACAAATTTCAAATATATAGGATTATCTATTTCTTTAATGTCTTTGAGAGTGTTAATTAAATTTAAAATGTAATCTACATTTTTATCTTCTATAGTAATGTTGAATATATACATGTATACAGTCTTATTCATATTTATTATCCCCTTTCTATTATATTAAACATAATTGATTTAATTTACAAATCTATTTATCTATAGCTTAATTATCTAAATGAATATAATATTTGTTATTCTTTATCTTAATATTATCATTATTTATTATATAGATGTTCTATATGAATGAGAATTATACATTGATATTAATGTATCTATTATATTATCCGAAACTTCAGCAATATCATCATATTGATGATCTTCGTTAAAATCATAAAAAAGTATTTTTTGGTTTCCTAATGATATTTCTACTACTCCTTCATGCCCTAATATTTTTCCATCAGGTAATGGTATAAAAGTTGCTACAACATCAACAACACGCCCTTTACCTGGTAATAATTCTTCATTTTCTTCTCTAAAACCTGAAAATTCAAAGTATTTTACAAAATCATCATAATTCATTTTTTCGATGTTTAGAGATTCAAAATATTTCTTAAGTTCATCGTAGTCCATTTCTTCATCCGGCGAAAATACTTTATTACTCATTTAAATCACTCTCCTTTTTATTTTATTTTCTAAAATGATTATATACTTTAAAGTTTACAAAACAATTAACAATCAATTTTAATTCAATTAAGAAATATTAAAATTTAGATTTCATTCTTACACATTATCTCTACTAATTGTTTAAATGATGTTTTAGGTTCCCATTTTAATACTTTTTTCTATTTAGAATAATCACCTTGTAAATAAGTAACATCATTTGGGCGATAAAATTCTTTATTCACTTTTATTATGATTTTATTGGTTTTTTTATCTATTCCAACTTCATCTAATCCTTTTCCTTTCCATATTATATCAAAATCAAAATATATCTACTACAATTCTGCAAATTCTCTTATACTATGTACTTCATTACTCTATATAACAAAATTATCAGGTTTGTGATATTGTAATATTTTCCACATCTATTCAACATAATCTTTCTAATACCCCCAATCTCTTTTTGAGTCCAAATTACCTAATTCTAATATTTCCTATTCTCCTTTTCTTATTTTATATAATGTATTAGTTATTTTTCTCGTCACAAATTCTTTTCCTCTTATTTCACTTTCATGATTGAATAATATTCCATTACTCATAAATAGATTATAACTTTCTCTATAATTTATCATTGTCCAAAAGCCCTATACTTTACTCGTTCCATATGGACTCATAGGATAAAATGGTGTAGTTTCTTTTTGTGGTATTTCTCTTACCTTACCAAACATTTCACTTGTCTAAGCAAAATATACCTTCGTATTAGGAGAAAATTCTTTTATCTAATTCTATATATTTAATGTTCCTTCTATATTAGTTTGATATGTATAAGTTGAATTTTTAAATGATAACCCAACAAATGATTGCTATGCCAAATGATATAATTCATCAGGCTGTACTTTTTTAACGATATTCTATATCTACATCTAATCAGTTACATCTGAATAATATAATTTAATTGAATTAAATTCTTCTTTAGATAAATATTGTAAATTTCCATATGATTTTTGACTATTTCTTCTCAATATACCATATACTTTATATCTTTTATTTAACAATAATTTTGTTAAAAAATAACCATCTTGACCTGTAATACCAGTTATTAACTATTTTTTCATAAAAATTCCTCCTTATTTAGTTAAAATAGAATCTATAGAAATTTTTTTCTCTTTAATTAAGCGTAATAAATCTATTGAAATATTAATAGCATTGTTTATTGCTTCATTTTTTGTTTTTCCATAAAATAATAAATTTGTATTTTTAATTTCTACATACCATAATTTATCATTATTATCAAAAAATATATTAAAATCAGGGTATTCTAATACTTTTAATTTATTTTCCATATTGATAAATCCTCATTTATTAATTTTTCTAATTTTAAAATATCTTCTTTAAATTCTTTCTCATATAATTCTTTTTTTAATTCTTGTGATATATTAATTTTTTTATTATATATTGTTTTATTTACATATTGATTAACAAATTGTGAAATAAATGTATCATTAACATTTAAAAATTGATAAATACTTCTAATAAATTTAATCTAATCTTTCTATATATTTTCATAAATTAATATTTTTATATTTTTCTTTGGAAATAAATCAAAATACGATTTTATATATTTATAATATTTTGATGTTTGTATATATTGTATATAGTGTTGTTTGATTGCTTTATCGAAAGTATTATTTTGTTCTATATTCATTTGTCTTAAAAATCTATAATTTGATATCATTCTATCAATAGGATTTCTTAAATATGCAAGTATTTTTAAATTTGGAAACTCTTTCTATAATATTTCCTACTATTTTATATTATACATTATGGATGTAGATATTTCACCTTTAATTTGATTCTATTTCTAATTTTTAAAATATTTTAAATACTCATCACCCCCTTCTTTATAATATCTATTATGTTTATCACTATGTTCAGAAAAATCATTGTAATTAAAGAAAAATATTTCTTTTTTTAAATATGATCCATCTTTTTCAATATAATTTTTATTTTCTGGTAAGAATATATCAGGATGATCATTCAAACATTTCTATATCCATGACGACTAACATTTTGGCTAACCTATACCTACAAAATCAATCATATTTTTACCTCACAAGTTTAAGTATTAAAAATATTATTCCAATTATTAAAAAAATTAAACTTGCTATTTTATTTCTTTTATTAAACATTATTCCTATAAATGAAAATATAAACATATATATAGAAATATACAACTAATCAAAAATATTATTCATTTTTCTAGATATAAATTTATTATTTTTAATTTATTAATATTTACTTTTTCTGGAAAAATAATATAATCTAC
>Ga0256840_1002344_pt1 | contig 16775 bp, 17 predicted proteins | sample 355202metaG_FD_185969 | JGI IMG/M metagenome (GOLD analysis project Ga0256840, IMG submission 185969) | Hydrothermal vent microbial communities from Mid Atlantic Ridge, Atlantic Ocean - 355-202 | ecosystem: Environmental > Aquatic > Marine > Hydrothermal vents | place: Atlantic Ocean: Mid... | reverse complement strand
CTCCTAAAGCTTTGCTTATAGCTTCTTTGGCTGCCCAGTATCCTGCGTGAGATGTTGATGAGGAGGCTAGTTGTATCTCATCTTGAGTTAAAAATCTTTTGAGCGCCTTGTCTCCAAAACGCTCTTTCATTCTTTCTATTCTACTTATTTTGACTATATCTATACCTATCATTATTGGACAACGAAATCCGTAAAAAATATGTTTTTTATTTGTCCATCGGCTAAAACATCATTGATGTTGTTTACTATCTCATCTTTAAGTCTATCTTTGCCTTTCATGGTGCTTACTTCTTCAAAAGTTTTTGATGAAAGTGCTCTTATAATGATATCTCTAATAAGTGATTTCTTCATATCCATCTCAGCAGATAATTCTTGTGAATCAAGCTCAATATCAAGTGCCACTTTTAGGTACTTACTTCCACCTTCACTTAGTAAGTTAACAACAAATTGACTCATAGGATACATAGGACCAATAGTCGTATAGTCACTTGACCTTTTGCTAGATCTTCTTTTTGTAGAAGTAGTCTTTGTATTTTGTTGTGGTTGGCTCATTGCTTCATCATTACTTCCAAGTAAGAAAAAAGCAGCTAATCCTCCACCAACTAGAAGAACAACTAAAAGCACTACTATCAAAATGAGTACCATATTTCCGCCAGATTTCTTTTCTACTACCTCTTCTTCTATCTCTTCAGCCATAAATATTCCTTTGGTTTAATTACTTATATATCGTTTATTATATGAAAAGTTTAATAAGGATGTCATAAATTACATCCATTCTATGAGTTTCGATACTTCATCTATCTCAAAACATTTAATCCCATCTATTTTTTCAGTAGGCTTGGAAGGAACTATTGCCTTTGTAAAATGTTGTGATTTTGCTTCTTTTAGTCGTTGATCTAAGTTAAAAATATCTCTAATATCCCCAATCAAACTAACTTCACCCATAAAAATAGTATCTTTACTAATAGGTCTATTTCTAAAACTACTTATGATTGCCGCAATGATTGCCAAATCAGCAGAAGTTTCTGTTATCTTGATTCCACCTGTGATATTGATAAAAACATCATACTGATTAAACGGCAAGTCAAGTTTTCTCTCCAAAAGAGCAAGAAGCATAGTTAAACGGTTTAGCTCATACCCAGTAGAGCTTCTTTTTGGGTTAGAACCACTGCTGTCACTTACTAGTGCTTGAACTTCTATGACTATGGGGCGACTTCCTTCCATAATGACAGTAACACAAGAGCCAGCTTGTGCACTTCCTCTCGTAAAAAACTTTTTAGATATATCTTTTGCGCTAATTAGCCCAGCACTTGTCATCTCAAAAATTCCAACTTCACTAGTAGAGCCAAAACGGTTTTTAAACCCACGAAGAATTCTAAGCTCTCTTGAAGAGTCTCCTTCAAAGTATAAAACTGTATCCACGATATGTTCCAAAACCCTTGGACCAGCGATAGATCCTTCTTTGGTAATATGCCCTATAATAAAAATGGCGATTTGATTTTCTTTTCCCCATCGCATCAACTCAAATGTAATTTCTCTGACTTGTGAAACACTTCCTGGCGAAGATGAGAGTTTTTCACTATACATTGTCTGAATCGAATCTATGACAACAGTTTCATATGTTCCACTTGAAAGTTCAGCTAAAACAAAATCAAGCCTAATTTCACTCATCAAAAATAGATTTTCGTAGGTGCTACCAAGTCTATCTGAGCGTAATTTTATCTGTCCTATTGATTCTTCACCACTTACATAAAGAACTTTTTTCCCGTCTCTTGCAATATTGCCAGCTATCTTTAGTAGCAAAGTTGATTTACCAACCCCAGGACTTCCTCCTATAAGGGTTAAACTTCCACTTACTATGCCACCACCTAAAACCAAATCTAGTTCACTATCACCAGAACTAAACCTAGACACTTGGTCTTGTTCTACTTTTGTTATTGGGATTGCTAAATTTTTAGAAGGGGTGGTTGTAGCACTTTTAATCTCTTTTAAAACTTCTATTTGCTTAGCATTTAGTTCTAAAAAGTCTTCCCATGCACCACAACTTGGACACTTACCAAGCCACTTTGCACTTTGATAACCACAAGCTTGACATTCAAAAAGAGTTTTTTTCTTTGCCATATTAACTCACAAAAATTGCATCTAAAATGACATCAATAAACTCGTCAGGATTAAACACTATCAAGTCATCTTCACTTTCTCCAACACCTATGTACGCAATAGGAAGCTTAAGTTCACGAGCGACTCCAAAAAGTGCTCCACCTTTTGCAGTGCCATCAAGTTTTGTGATGATGATGGCATCAACACCAACTATATCGTGAAAAGATTTTGCTTGATTTATAGCAGAATTTCCTTGGGTACCATCTAAAACCAAAATTTTTCTATGAGGAGCTCCCTTTTTAGCCTTACCACAAATGCGAACTATCTTTTTTAATTCATTAGAAAGATTTGTATGGTTGTGTAGACGACCAGCAGTATCAATGATGACATTGTCAATCCCTTTTGCGATAGCTGAGCTTATTGTGTCATACGCAACAGCTGAGGGGTCATGGTCTTGCTTAGTGTATACGATCGGAACTTCTAGTTTATCTGCCCATTTTTTTAGTTGTTCTATGGCTGCAGCTCTAAAAGTATCGCTAGCTCCAAGCATCACTTTTTTACCATCTTGTTTATAGTTATATGCCATTTTTGCTATGGTTGTTGTTTTTCCAGCGCCATTAACACCTATAACCAAATCAACAAAAGGCATTTCTTTAGGTGTTTCTTCAGTTTTGTATATAAAGTATGTTTTCATAACTCGTTTTATATCAGCTCTTTTTACGGTATCTTGTGGAGGCAAATAGTAGATGATTTCTTCAACTATCTCATAAGGTATATCTGATTCTAAAAGTATCTCTTCTAGAGTCTCTTTATCTATTTTTTCTACTTTTTCTGGCAGTATTTCTTTTATAGCATCGGTAGTTTTACTGAATCCTTTTTTTAAGAAACTAAACATATACTACAGAACTTTTTGTATATCGGCATCTATCATCTCTTCTAGGACAGCTCCTCTATAGTGTTGAGAGTACTTTCCATTTCTATCATAGATTATCATAAATGGTATTCTTCTAACTCCTCCAACTTCTCTAGCCATGTCAAAATTGGCATTAGAGTTTGTTATAGTAAACTCGATGGCATTTTTATTCATAAATTTTATAACATCTTCATTTGATTTGTTTTCTTCAAGAAGTATAGATATGATTTTTATATCATCTTTGTACTTTTCTTGTAGATTGTTTAGGTGTGGTATCTCAGCCTTGCAAGGTGGACACCAAGTTGCAAAGAAGTTTAGTAAAATTATTTTATTTTCATACCCTTCAAACTTAAAACCATCTTTTAGTATAGTAACTTTTATCTCTTTACCTGTTGTGTCTTTGAGTATTATGTTATTTGCATCTTTTTTAAGTTCTGGTGTAGATTGCTTTTCTTGAGTTACTTTAGTCGTTTTGATTGGTTTTCCATCGCTACATCCTGTAAAAATAAGTAGTGATAAAATAGCAGTTAATAATATTTTCATTTGATTCCTTATACAATAAAGGAGAATTATATCTAAAAGGGCTTAATTTATGAATAAAAAAGATATTTTTAGAGAAAAATCTAAATCTAAATTAAAATACTATATGAAAAATGGAAGAATTAAAAGGGATAAGTTTGTTGTAAAGAAATTGGAAAAACTGATTAAAACTTATAATTATAAAAATATTTTACTCTATATCCCATTGCTTAGTGAAGTCGACACAATGCTACTCATAAGAAGAATTAGAGCAAAAGTAAATATTTATGTCCCATTTATGGAAGGTGTCAGTTTTAAGATGGTAAAATTTAGGAAGCCTCTATTTAGGAAAAAGTTCAATATAAGAGAACCAAAAAACTCTTATGCAAGAGTTCCGAAGATAGATTTGGCAATAGTACCAGTCCTAGGGGTGGATGGTGCTTTTCAGCGTATTGGTTTTGGAAAAGGGATGTATGATAGATTTTTTGAATCCCTACAATCATCTCCACAAATAGTATTTGTACAACTTGGAGAGTGTTTTACAGAAGAATTGATATGTGAAAGCCACGATATACGAGCAGATATTTATATTACCCCATACAAAACTATGATAAAAAAGAGGAAACGATGATAATTGGAATAAGTGTAGCAGCTGCAGCAGTGAGTGGAGCAGTGGGTTTTTTTGTTGCTAAAAAAATAAATGCAGCAAATTATGATATATATATTGCTCAAGCAAAAGCAAAAGCAAAAGCTATAGAGCATGAAGCAGAGTTGGTTTTAAAAAATTCAGAAGTAAAAGTAAAAGAAGCAGAGCATAGTGCAAAAAGAAAGTATGAAGACAAAATATTTGCATACAAAAAAGAGCACATTGATAAAATGTCAGAACTAGATACAAAAGATAAAGATATTAAAGATGATTTTAAAAAACTAAATAGAGAAAAAAGTGATTTGGGTAATCTCAAAAAAGAGGCACAAGACCTTTTTGACGAAGGTAAAAATCTTAAAAGTGTTTATGAAGAAAAAGTAGAAGAAGCGTTGCATGTACTTGAGAGTTCAGCCGGTCTTACAGAGCGAGAGGCAAAAGAGATTGTTCTTAAAAAAGTAGGAGAAAAATCTCGTGCTGATATTGCACATATGGTAAGAAAAGCTGAAGAAGAAGCAAAACAAGATGTAAAAAGAAGGGTAAACTACATATTGGCTCAAGCTACTACGAGATTTGCTGGTGATTTTGCTGCTGAGAGACTTATAAATGTTGTAAATATTAAAAACGATGAATTAAAAGGTCGTATTATTGGTAAAGAGGGAAGAAACATAAAAACTCTTGAAATGCTACTCGGTGTTGATATTATCATTGATGACACGCCAAATGCAATCATACTAAGTAGTTTCAACCTCTATAGAAGAGCGATTGCTACAAAAGTGATAGAACTTTTAGTAGAAGATGGCAGAATTCAACCAGCTCGAATCGAGGGAATTTATGAAAAAGTTAGGGATGAATTTGATCAAAGTCTTGTAGAAGAAGGTGAAAATATACTTGTTGATTTGGGACTTACAAAAGTACATCCTGAGATAGTAAAACTCATAGGAAGATTAAAGTTCCGTGCTAGTTATGGACAAAATGCTCTTGGTCACTCTTTGGAAGTCGCACATCTTGCTGGAATCATAGCTGCTGAATGTGGTGGAGATGAAGTTTTAGCAAAAAGAGCAGGCATTTTACATGATATAGGAAAAGCGTTGACTCATGATTTTGCAGGAAGTCATGTTGATTTAGGCGCAGATATATGTAAAAGATACAAAGAAGACCCAGTTGTTATAAATGCTATCTATGCTCATCATGGACATGAAGAAGCAACAAGTGTAGAATCTGCCGCTGTTTGTGCTGCAGATACCCTTTCAGCTGCTCGTCCTGGAGCTAGAAGAGAGGTTTTAGAGAGCTTTTTAAAGCGTGTTACAGATATAGAAGAGATTGCGAAGTCAAAGCATGGCATAAAGCAAGCATATGCTATAAATGCAGGTAGAGAAATACGCGTAATAGCAAATGCTAAACTCATAAATGATGACGAAGCAGTACTACTTTCAAAAGAGATAGCAGAAGAGATAGAGGATAAAGTACAATATCCAGGAGAGATTAAGGTGCATGTCATAAGAGAGACAAGAGCAGTTGGTTTCGCACGATAAGTTAAATGAATGGGATTATTGCTTTAGTTAATGTTGATGAAAATAGCGCTATTCTTGTCGATGAAAATAAAAAACAGTATCCCTTTAATCTTGATGATTGCATTGGTTTTGAAGTTGCACCAGAAGTAGGAAATAAAGTCGAATTTGACACAAATAATGGTGAAATTTTCTTTGTTAAATCAATGCAAATTAAAAAATCTACAGACATAATGCATTCTAGCAATAAACAAAAAAATACTAATACTACTAATAAAAAATCAAATATAGAACTACATGTAAACATACCACTTGACCTTGATATTTTAGATTGTTTGGATAACTATTTTGGGGATGTTTTATCTGCTGTCAATGATTATGAAGCAGAGTTTGGCGAGGGTGAAACCTTGGATTTTTTACTTATGAAAAGATTTTTAAATACAGCATATAATAACCTAAGAGATATGGATAGTACTTTTATGGGTGACTATCTTTTGGAGTTAAAGTTGGATTTAAAATGCTTGGAGTCTATATATCAAAAATTTTACAAAAAAAACAATCTCCCCGAAATTGCATATGTGACTATTTTTTTAGAACAGCAAGTCACATATCAAAATTATAAACAAAGAATAGATACAAATATATCTGAATTATATGCACTAAAATCTACAATCAAATCTTTAGAATTTAAAATGAAAGATATCAAAGAGGACATAAAAAATTGTACTATATTAAAACAGATTGAATTAAAAGATATAGATTACAAAAAATACAACAGATATTATGTAGATTCTATTCATCGCGCAGGAAATCTAAAAGATGAAAATATTCAGTTAAAAAACTCCCTAGATGAGTTTGAAAAAAAATATGAAAAAGAATTTATATCTATGTATAGTGAAGAGGCAAAAAAATATGATACCTTTATAAGAGAGCAACTTGATGGGTATGCTTATGAATTTGACAAAAAGATGTGGGAGGCTGCAGAGACTTCATCTGCCATTCGTTCTTTTTTTAAACGAGCAAATATTGATGATGATTTTTCAAGTAAAACTTTTTTAAAATATTTCATTAAGGGGCTTGATGAAACTAAATTTAGTAAAGAGCATAAGCGATTGTACTCTCTTTTAGAGTATCTTGAGGGTAGAGCCAAGGTGCGTATACTTATAATTAGTGAAAGCCAACAGATATCTGATAAAATGAAGCATATTGTAAGGAGCTTTGATAAAGACTATAGCGTTGAAGTTAGTGACAAGCCAAGGTCAAGTTATTATAGAAAAGATTTGTCAAAATTAGATGTTATATTTGTTGATTTTTCTATTAAAAGTCCTAACATATCTGAGTTTATAGATATGATGAAAAAAAGATTTGTTCAGGAAAGGAGTCATGCTATTTTATGTATAACTTCGAACACATTTAAAAAAGAGAATTTAATTTTATTAAAAGAAAAAAATATTAAGCATATTTTAGTAACAAATCTTGAACATTATGATTTGCAAAGTAATATCAAAGAAATTATAGATTCACTAGATGTATAAATACAATTTTAATAATATCTTTGAAGATATAAAAAAACATAAAAAAGAGCTTTTCTTAGCAAATATTATCGCTTTTTTTGCTGTTTTGATAAGTACGCCAGTTCCTTTGTTGATGCCATTATTGGTTGATGAAATACTTTTAAAAAAGCCTGGTATTGTTGTTCGTAGTATAGACTATATTTTTGGTGGCAAAAATGAAGCTTATGTTTATGTGATATGTATGCTTGTTAGTGTACTTATATTAAGATTTATATTTTTTGTTTTAAATTTTTATCAAACAAAACTTTTTACTATCATCTCAAAAAATATAACATATAAGATAAGAGAAAATTTATTAAATCATATCGCAAAGATTTCACTAAAAGAGTTTGAGTTTTTGGGGATTGGGGGGATAACTTCTAATCTTCTTATCGATGTAGATACTGTTGACAACTTTCTAGGAAGTGCGATTAGTAGACTTGTAATCTCTATCTTAACCATTATTGGTGTTGGTATTGTGTTGCTATTGATACATTGGCAATTGGCGTTATTTATACTTCTTTTAAATCCATTTGTTGTTATTGTTACTACAAAAATCGCAAGAAAAGTTTCTGTTTTGAAAAAAAAGCAAAATAAAACTTATGAGATTTTTACTGAGTCATTAAGTGAAACTTTAGAACTTTTTATACAGATTAAATCTATCAATAAAGAAAATATATTTTTTGGTAATGTTATAAAAAACGCAAAAAATATGAGAGATAATTCTATCAAATTTGGTTACAAAAGTGATGCAGCTAGCCGTTTTTCATTTTTAGTATTTTTATCTGGTTTTGAAGTTTTTAGGGCGGCGAGTATTTTAGTTGTTGCTTATTCTGACTTGACTATTGGTTTGATGTTGGCTATATTTGGTTATCTTTGGGTTATGATGAGTCCTATTCAAGAGGTTTTAAATATACAATATGCATATCATAATGCTGTTGCTTCACTTAAAAGAATTAACGCTATTTTTGCTTTAGAAACTGAACCCAATATAGTTAATCCTTTAAATCCTTTTGAATTAACATATACAAATAAAATTGATATCAAAAATCTATCATTTTCATATGATGGCAAAAAAGATATACTAAAATCCATAAATATGAAGATTGAAACTGGAAAAAAGATAGCTATAATTGGTGCAAGTGGTAGTGGAAAGACAACCCTTGCTCAACTTTTAGTTGGTCTTTACCCAATGCAAAAAGGAGAGATTTTATTTGATGATATTTCAGTAGATGATATAGGATTAGAGATAGTTAGAAAAAATATATTTTTAGTTTTACAAAATCCTCAACTGTTTAATGATACAATCTCAAAAAATTTAACCTTTGGAGATAATATTTCAAAAAAGAAGTTAGATTTTGCAATACAAACAGCACAGCTAAGTGAGTTTGTGGATTCTCTTGAAGATGGGCTTGAAACACGCATAGGAAGAGATGGCATAAAGCTTTCAGGTGGACAAAGACAAAGGCTTTCTATCGCTAGGATGGTGATACAAGATCCAAATATTGTGATTTTGGATGAGTCAACTTCAGCTTTGGATGTCCATACAGAATCAAGGCTTTTTGATGCTCTTGAGGATTATTTGAAAGATAAAACTACTATCATCATTGCTCATAGACTTAGTACCATAAGAAAAGCAGATTTTATATATGTGCTTGAAGAAGGTAGGGTTGTGGAAGAGGGTAATAGTAAAGATTTGATGGAACAAGAGGGTTTGTTCTATAATTATGTAAAAGAAAATAAAGGAAAGAAATGAAGCAGTTATTAGTTGTTTTTTTATTGTTTATAGGTTGTTTAAATTTATCTGCCAAATCAGTGGAAGAGAAAGTTTTGGAAGCCAGCAATACTATGGAAAAACTTCTTAGAAGTAAAAATAGCATACCAACCTCAATTATAAAAAGTGCAAAAGCCATAGTAGTTGTTCCAGGTTCTGTTAAATTTGGTTTTTTCCTTGGTGGAAAGTATGGCGAAGGAGTAGCAACCATACGAAAAGACGATGGAAATTGGAGTTATCCTTTTTTCATAAAACTAGGTGGAGGAAGTTTAGGCTTTCAGATAGGTCTTGAGATTGTAGATAGTATTTTTGTGTTTAGAACTAAAAATAGTGTTGAAGAACTACTTAGTGATAAGTTTACACTAGGAGTTGAAGCCTCAGCCTCAGCAGGACCCCTAAGTGCAAATGCAGATAAAAGCACCGAGATAGATATGAGTGCGGAGATATTTACATATTCTCAAAACAGTGGTCTTTTTGCAGGTGCTATTTTTAATGGTGCAGTCATTTATAATGACCATGAAAACAATAGAGCTCTTTACGGCAATAATATAGATATAAAAACTATAGTAAAAAGTAGCAATTTAAGTGATGCATATAGCATACAAGAGTTCTTTAAATCAATCAATAATTTAACGAGGTAACATGGAAAGTATATTAGATTCACTCTCAACATACGGATATATAATACTTTTTTTATATTCTCTTGGTGGAGGCATGGTCGCAATCATTGCTGCAGGTATTTTGTCATTTGGAGGCAAGATGGATTTAAATACTTCCATCGCAGTTGCTTTTGTAGCAAATGCTCTAGGTGATTCATTGCTGTTTTATATGAGCAGGTACAATAAAGCGCAAATGATGCCTTATCTAAAAAACCACAAAAGAAAGTTAGCACTTAGTCAGCTTCTTATGAAAAAATATGGAGATAAAATAATCTTCTTTCAAAAGTTTGTTTATGGCATAAAAACTCTCATACCTATTGCTATAGGCATGACCAAATACCCAATCGTTAAGTTTAATATACTTAATGCCATATCAGCATTTATCTGGGCAGTAGGTTTAGGTTATGCTAGTTATAGTGCTGGAGAGACATTAACTAAATTTTTCAGCTATTTTTCATCTTATCCTTGGCTTGCGCCACTTATAGTAGCAACTTTGCTAGGAGCAATATGGTATTATTTTAAAGTAGCAACAGCTAAGAAGCTGTAGTTAATATCTATTTTCTCTATCATTGATTATAGAGTCGTCGTATGGGTCAAGATGAACATTTACAATCCATTCTTCATCTTTGGCTATCTCAGCTATCTTATCTTCTACTTTATCGCCAATAGAGTGTGCTTTTAACAAAGATATGCCATCACTAAAAACAAGATGAACATCTACAAAATTTGTATTTGCAGATTTTCTAGTTTTAAGGTAGTGAAAATCGTTGATACCATCTTGTGCTGTGATTATGTCTTTTATCTTTGTAACTACCTCTTCATCTAAAGCAGCATCAAGCAGTATATATACACCCTCTTTTATAATCTCATAAGCAGAATAGATAATATATACAGAAATAATCATACCCATAATGGCATCAATGATTTGAAAACCTGTTGAATATATAAGTATAAGAGATATTAAAATTGCACCATTGCTAAGAACATCTGTTTTATAGTGTAGAGCATCTGATTTTATAACCATATTGTTTGTTTTTTTTGCTACATAGTTCAAAAACATAACAAGTGCTATGGTTATAACAAGCGATATTGTCATAACTAATATAGACGAACCAAGAAGTGTAGTTTCATCTCCTATATATGCTTTTTTAATTGCATGATAGAGTATAAAAAGACCACTCATAGTTATAACAGTTCCCTCTATAACTGCTGCAAGGGCTTCAATCTTCCCTTTGCCATAATTAAAATCTTTGTCAGCTGGCTGTTCGGCTTTGTTGATAGCAAAGTAGTTAAATGCAGAAATAATAAGATCCAAAACAGAATCAATAGCACTCGCCAACACAGAAATAGAACCACTTAAAATTCCAATTGTAAGTTTTATAACTATGAGTAATGCTGCTGTTGCTGTAGATACTAAAGTTGCTTTTTTTTGTAAAGTCATTTATTGTTCCAAATTGTTAGATAATCTGATTATACACTAAACAAGGAAATAAGAAGATAAAATATTTTAACGATTAACTAGACTTCTTGCATAACCCATTATAACCTCAGAGGATTTAGAAGTAGTGATATTGTGCAAAATCTTTTTTGAGTCATAGCTTGAGCTATGGCGATAAAAAGTTTTGTGCAAGATTGCTGCTTCTAAGTCCTCCCTGCGGGCAACTCATAGATAAGATTGAGCTTCGTTAGCTCATCTCATCCATAGCTAAGGCTATGCAAGAGATAAACTGCCTCACTCAATCTTATCTATGAGTTGCTGAGGCTATAATGGGTTATGCAAGAAGTCTACTATCTAAACTAAAATTTAAAGAGAAAATATGTTCCCTCAGCAGAAAAACTTTCAACTGCTTGAAAACTTTGGTAGCATATCAAATATGAAAAGTTTGAGTTACATGTAACATATTTTGTACTCAAACGCTATATTAACAAAGCATATTTTAATCTGATACCATATATAATACCTCAATGGAAAATATAGTAATTGATACAAATGTATTATTATCTTCAATATACTCAAATAAAGGTGCTAGTTATAAGCTACTCTCTATTATTAATAGTGAAAAATTTAGAGTAAATTTATCAAACCCTCTTGTTTACGAGTATGAAGAGATTTTAAAACTAAAGTCTAAGTTAGATACTAAACATATAGATTCAATTTTAAACTATATCTGCTTTATTGGTAAAAAGCATAAAATATTTTATCTATGGAGACCAAAATTAAAAGATGTTGATGATGATTTTTTGCTTGAGTTAGCTGTAAAATCTAAGTCTATTATCATAACTCTTAACGGTAAGGATTTTAAAAAATCAAGTGAATTTGGAATAAAAATTATGACTCCAAAAGAGTTCTTAAAATATATAGGAGAGATATAATGCACACAATGAGTTTAAGAATGCCAAACTATTTAAAAACGGCAATTGGCGATGTTTGTAGTAATGAGAAAATATCACTAAATCAGTTTATTTTAAATGCACTAAGTGAAAAGGTTTCTGCTCTTGAAACTATAAATATCATTGAACAAAAAGCATCTCTTGCTTCTGAGGAAGCTTTTTTAGAAGCTTTAAAAGCTGTGCCTTCAAATGAGCCATTGGAAAATGATAAATTTGGATGAATACGAAAAAGATATTTTACAGTTGGTAGAGCTACAATCATGCATCAAAAATCAGAAGAAAAAAGCTATTTCAATAAGAGTTAATGAGCATATCTATAAACTCAAAAAGAAAGCTTTAAAAAATTCAATCCCATATCAAAATATAATTCAAATATTGATACATCAATTTGCAACTAATAAAATACAATTAAGTATGTAAACCAATTTACACTAATTTTAATTAAATTAAATTTCATATTTATTGATACAAGAACAATGCAGAGAGCCACCTTCTCGCACAAAAACAGAAGCATCAACTCCTACAATCTCCCTATTTTTTACATGTTCTTTTAAGATTTCTATAGCTTTTGAGTCATTGTTATCATTATATGTTGGTACGATTAGTGCTCCATTGATAAAAACAAAGTTTAGGTATGTAACAGGAAGCCTTTTATTTTTATAGTATTTTGGATTTGGCATAGGCAAAGGAACTAGTTTTAACTCTGTCTTTTCAAGCTCTTTTCCCATCTTTTCTAGCTCTTTATAGTGCGTGTCATTTGTATCGCAGCATTTTATATATGCTATTGTATCTTGATCTATAAAACGAACCAATGTGTCTATATGAGCATCAGTGTCATCCCCTAAAAGAAAACCATGCTTTAAAACTATAAGCTCTTTCAGTCCAAATAAATCTTTTATTGTTTGTATTATCTCTTTTTCTTTACATGTAGAGTTTCTGTTGCTATTGAAGATGCATCTTTCAGTACTTATTATTGTGCCATGACCGTTACTATCTATGCTTCCACCTTCTAGTATAAAATCAATATCGATAAGATTGTTTGTTGAAAATCTTATATTGAAACTATCGTCTAAAGATGATTCAAATTTATCTCCCCAAGCATTGAACTTGAAATTATATGACTTTAATTCATCATTTATCCATATATCAATAGCTCCAAAATCTCTTATCCATGTGTCATTTGTATCCAATTCGTAAATTTCTATGTTTTCAAAAGAGTCAAAATAATCATTTAGAATTTTAGGTGTATCGCATATAACTATACACTTTTGAAATTTGATTATAGTTTTTATAAAATTAGCATAACTTTTTTGTATCTCTTCTATGGAGTGTTGCCAATCTTTGTGTTTAGTTGGAAAAACAACTATGATTGATTTCTGTTTTTCCCACTCTGCTGCCAATCTAATCATGAAAAACCTTTACATGTAAGAATATAAGTTCATATTATAGCAAATTTGATATAATGAAAACATGTTTAAAATTTGGAAAAATCATAGTATAAATCAAATCAATATTATTGCTATTTTATTTGCTGGGATATTTGCTGCAGTATCAGCTTTTGTGGTAATTTTCAATGAATATCTTGAATTTGATAAAGATATAATTGCTACAGAGGTAAATTATTTAAAAAACCAAAAAAGAATGGCTGTTGAGCAAACTTCAAGATTGAGTAGACTCTTGAAATATCGATATAGCGAAATAAAAAATAGAGATTTTAATCTACTTAAACAGGAAATATCAAAAGAAATAGAAATGGTTTTAGATGATTCAAGTTCTTTAAACTATATGTTTATATATGATGAGTACGGAAAAAATATATATAAATCAAAACAATTTAAATGTAGTAATATTACTGTAGAGAGATTTTTAAAAGCATCAAAAAATGGTGGAGATTTTTTAACCTTCGATTTAAGGGAGGGTGGAGAAAGTACAGAGAATTTAGTATTTGTAAAAGAGTTTAAAGAGCTAGGCTGGGTGGTTGGAAGTGGTATGAATATAGGTGAAAAAGATATTGTTCTTGCCAAAAAAACAGAAAAATATCGTAATAAAATTTCAGGTTTTATACTAAAAATCATCACGCTAACCCTATTTTTATATATAGCAAGTATTTTAAAATACAGGTATGTAACAGATAAATTGACAAAAGAGATAAAATTTATAGTAAAATCTTTAAAAGATGCTTCGCAAAATTATACAGCTATAGATAGAAGCAAAGTAAAGTTTCAAGAGTTTAGGGAGATTACTTCGCATGCAAATCATGTACTATTTAAATTGAATCAAAAGAGGAGTGCTTTAGAAAATATCAATATAAATCTTGAGCATATTGTAGAAGAAAAAACTAAAAAGTTACAAGAATCTGTTTCATATGCAAGTGATCTTTTGGCATATCAAGATAAGTTTTTAAAAAATGCTGTTCATGAGATAAACACGCCTCTATCGATTATACTTATCAATTTAGATTTATACAATCTTAAATTTGATAGAAATCCATACTTAGTAAAGATTGAAGCTTCTGTGAAGATTTTGGAAAATATATATGGAGATTTAAGCTTTATAATCAAAAAAGAGAAAGAAGATACAAGACTTGATATGGTTAATTTTTCAGATTTTATCAACAGCAGAATTGAATATTTTTCTGATGTTGCTGCTGGTAATAAATTGAAAATAAAGGCTGAAGTTGATAATGACATTTTTATTTTATTCAATGAATTCGAATTGCAGCGATTATGTGACAATAATATTTCAAATGCAATTAAATATAGCTACATCAACAAAGATGTACATGTAAGGCTTCACAGAAGTGATGGATGTACTGTTTTTGAAGTAGAAAATAGTGGAGATAAAATCATAGATAAAAACAATATATTTGGTAGATATTATCGTGAAGATAAAGCAAGAGGGGGGTTTGGATTGGGGTTAAACATAGTAAAAGAGATATGTAATAAAAACAGTGTGGAGGTAGAAGTTAAATCTGCCAATAAAAAGACAGTTTTTAGGTACTTTTTTGAATCTAGTAGAAAAGTTATATCATGAAAATATTGTTACTTGAAGATGAGTTTATGTTGCGAAGTTCTATTGAAGAATATCTTGTTGCTTTTAGTCATCAAGTTGTTGGATTCAATGATGGTATAGAGGTCTTAGAGACTCTTAAAACCCAAACTTTTGATTTATTGCTTTTAGATATAAATGTACCAAAGTTAAATGGATTAGAGTTACTTAAAGAGTTAAATGACTTAGAAATTGTTACTCCTACAGTCTTTATAAGTGCAAATTTAGATATAGAAGATATAAGTAAGGCGTTTGAGCTTGGAGCAAGTGATTATCTTAAAAAACCATTTCATTTAAAAGAGCTTGGGATTAGGATTGCGAGAGTAAAAAGAAATCAAAAGATTAGAAGTAAATCTCATATGTTGTTGAGTAAAAAATACTATTTTTCAAAAGAAGAGAAAGTTCTTTTTTATAACAATACCTCACAAGTATTGACACGAAGACAGTTGCAAATCTTGACACTGCTTGCTGAAAATATTGGTATTACAGTTGATTTTGAAAAATTTAGAAGTTATGTGTGGGATAATGAGCAAGTAGATAATGCAACCATAAGGGCAGAAATAAGCCGTTTTAGAAAATCTCTAAAAGAGGACTTTATAACAAATATAAAAGGAGTTGGCTATAAAATAGACAAATATTTTTCTTTATAGCTACAAAATTTCTCATAATCAAAAAAAAATGAAGAATTTTACTGTATTTTTCTTGTATGCTATGTTAATGCTATGCAAAAGTAATAGAATAAAACAGTATATATCAAAAAAGGGAGATAAATATGTCACAGGTTTTTGAACCAAATAGAGCATTTAGCAAAAATGCAAGAATTAAAAATATGTGTGAGTTTAAAGAGTTAAGCTTGCAAGCAGAGGAAGATTTTGAAGGCTATTGGGACAAGATGGCAAAAGAAAAAATTGATTGGTTCGAGCCTTACGATACTGTCTTAGATGAGAGTAACGCACCTTTTTATAAGTGGTTTGGTGGCGGTAAACTTAATGTTACGCATCAGTGCTTAGGACGACATTTAAAGACTAGAAAAAATAAAGCAGCAATTATCTGGGAAGGTGAAGATGGAAAGAAAAGAATTATAACTTACCTTCAACTTTACTATAGAGTTAATAGACTAGCTAACCTAATGAAAAATAAATTTAATATTAAAAAAGGTGATAGAGTTGTTCTTTATCTACCTATGATTCCTGAAGCAGCATTTGCAATGCTTGCTTGTGCAAAGATAGGAGCCGTTCACTCTATTGTGTTTGGTGGATTTTCAGCTGAAGCACTTAGAGATAGAGTTATAGATGCAGACGCAAAGCTTGTTATAACGGCAGATGGAGCGTTTCGTCGTGGTAAGCCTTATATGCTTAAGCCAGTTGTTGATGAAGCTTTAAAAGAAGGCTGCGAATGTTGTAAAAAAGTTCTTATAGTTCAGAGAAACTTTGAAGACATAGATTATGTACGAGGTCGTGATTATGTTTATAATGAAATGATTATGAATGAGTCTCAACATTGTGACCCTGAACCTATGGATTCTGAAGATCCACTTTTCTTGCTTTACACTTCAGGAAGTACAGGAAAACCAAAAGGCGTGCAGCATAGTTCAGCAGGCTATATACTATGGGCACAGTATACAATGGAGCATGTTTTTGATGTAAAAGAGAATGATACTTTTT
>Ga0256840_1002343_pt1 | contig 16786 bp, 15 predicted proteins | sample 355202metaG_FD_185969 | JGI IMG/M metagenome (GOLD analysis project Ga0256840, IMG submission 185969) | Hydrothermal vent microbial communities from Mid Atlantic Ridge, Atlantic Ocean - 355-202 | ecosystem: Environmental > Aquatic > Marine > Hydrothermal vents | place: Atlantic Ocean: Mid... | reverse complement strand
TTAAATCTTTTGAGAATGAAGCAAGCCGCAATCAGTTCAAAAAATCGCCATGGTTACTTTATTGCACTTTCAACAAGGTGCTTTTTGCAGCAGATTTTAAAATGCATTTGGATGAACGTATTAAAAGAGATGTGAAAATTTCAAAGCTGATAGAAGCATTTTTTTAAATCAACCCCTTGCAGCATGAACAGAAATGAATTATTAAACTTTTGGAAAAAAGTCCTTGTTATTCTAATTGTATTGATTGGGGTAATTACTTGGGGTGCGGTATTTTATGCTATCTATTCTAGATAGTTACGGAAGCTTCTTCTCATTCCAAGCCACAAGCCCACCTTCCAGGTTGTAAACTTCTTTAAATCCCAATTCTTTCATTTTCTGCATGGAATCAACACTTCTTTTTCCGCCTACAGTGCAGTAAATATACACAGGCGTTTCTTTATCTAGTTCTTGAATTTTGATTTCGAAGTCATCTCCCATCCAATCCACATTACTCGCTCCTTCAATTTTACCTTCTGAAAATTCTGCCGCTGTACGGACGTCTACCAACACTCCCTTTCCCGCAATTAATGATTTGTAGGTTTCTACATCTACTGCGGTAAATGCCTCAGCAGTTGTTGTTTCATTGGATGTTGCTTTTTTACCATAGCACCAACAAAATAGAACATTTAAAACAGGTAACGCTCTACTTTGTTGTTTTGGTTTCGTTGGGGCAGGTTTTATCCAAGAAATATAAATCAACGAGGATGTTTAGAAGTGTTCTGTGGGGACACAGACCACGGAGAAATGAGAAAAAACACCTTTAAATTCCACTAAGTTAACGACTATGGTGAATACACAGGCCTTGGAGAAAATTTCATAAGAAAGCAACATCTACATGATGGCATCCCTATTTATTTTAATTACTCTGCTGACCAAGCCTTATATCCACCCATCAGGTTATACACTTCTGTAAATCCCAGTGCTTTCATTTTTTTCATTGACTGACCGCTTCTATTTCCTGACCTGCAATAAACATACACAGGTGTTGACTTGTCTAATTCCTGAATTTTAGTTTCAAAATTGCTGTTTAAAAAGTCAACATTACTTGATCCCTCAATATTTCCTTGTGCAAACTCTTCAGGTGTACGCACATCTACCAAGATGCCATTTCCTGTAATTAATGATTTGAATTCCGCAATATCTACATCTTTAAATATTTCCGTTGCTACCGCTACTTCTTCCTGAACGGCTGTTGTTGCTTCTTCGGTAGCTGCTGCTTTTTTATCACCACATGAGGCAATGAACACTATCAAAATAACTGGTATCAATGGTATTAACTTTTTCATCTGTTATGTTTTTTTGTTTTGATTTTAATTATACAACGCAAAGTACTAAATTAAATTCCTCATAGAATGTGATAATAGTTACACATACTGTAACCTAGATTTTTTTCAACCCACGTGCAACAATTTGGCCAATGTCGTTAAACAAAGACTTCTAATTCTGTTGCCGGTTAGGACAATGTTTTCAAAATATTTAAACCCGCATGGAATTATACAATAGGAATTTACTACGAAGTCTATTGCATAATGGGAGTTAAAACTTCGGTTTGTGGAGACATGAACCAAGGAGTTTGATTTTTTTTCAACCCACATGCAACCATTCGGCAGTGACTAGCGTCCTTAATAAAACTAAAACCCATACTTATGAAAAATTTACTAATCAATACCATCATATTAACGATTCTGTTATTCGGAACGGCACTTGCCAATGATGGAAACACAAAAGAATTTGAATATACACTAGATGAGACTTATCAAATAGCCGCAAATGGAATCCTCAGTTTAAATACAGAAGATGCTGATGTGAAAATAATTGGTAGCAATAGAAAAAATGTACATGTGAATGTCTATAGAAAAGTGACGTTGAAGGGAATATTTAGAAACAATGAAGATAAATTCAAAATAGTGGTGACAGAAAAAGAGGGCCACCTAGTGATACGCGAAGAATCTGAAAGAAGAATAAGCATTGCTGTAGGCTCCTACTCTGAAACCTATAAAATTGTTATTGAAGTACCATCCACAGTCAGCCTAAAACTGCTAGGTGACGACGATGACTATATCATCAAGCGTATCCATGGAAAAATAAACATAGACGGAGATGATGGGGATGTGGCAATCTCTCACTGCAAAAGCAAAAAAATAACCATTTACTTAGAAGATGGAGATGTTGAGATAGTTGATGGTATTGGAAATCTTATAGTAGATTTAGATGATGGTGATTTAACTACTGTTAATTCTAAATTTTCTAATGTGGACATAACAGTCAGTGATGGATACTTGGATATCGAAACCTCATTATACAACAAAGGAAGGTATCAATTCAGAACAGATGACGGTGACCTAAAACTAAATATCACCAGCGGTGGCGGTGTATTTGAGGTCAGACATGATGATGGACGCGTCAGAACTTCTTCGGCATTTAAAGAATCATATTCCAGTGAAAGAAAGCATACATTTAACCTACCAGGTGGACAAGCCCAACTTTTCATAAAAACAAATGACGGAAGTGTCCGGTTAACAACGGATTAAGTATTAATCCTAAGCCCCAAGGGTCTCAAACTAATCAAATAAGAAGCATAGTAAACTACTAAAATCTCAGCTTGAACAATGCGGCTGATTCGGCTGTTTTTGAAGTTAAGCCAGCATTATGCATTAGAAATTTACTACGACTGCTAATTGACTATCACTCAGTCACTTGCTCGGATTTTGTTACTCACCATTGCGGTGCTATGTCTGCGTTAAAAAAACCTGTGCGAGCACCTGATTAACCCGAATTATTCACCGTTTTAACAAAAAATATTTATAACTTCCTTATTGCCAGATAATTACCCTGTAATTCACTAAAAATCAAATAACCCAAATTTGGGGAGCTTGCAATTATCTTGGCGTATCTGCTTCGTTGCAAAACCCTCGAAATATGCCCATATATCTTCGATTTTTGACGCCTTACATCTACACCAAGCTAATCACATGAATATTCCGGGTTAACAGCTACTTAACAGTCTCGCTACAAAGTCTAATGCATAATCCGGGTTAAATAGTTAACACACTTGTATTTATTCTTTCGTGCGTTACGCAAAAGATATAACACTTCTCTCAAAGAAGAATGCCCTGTAAGGGCACAAGCATTAAAGTAGGGCATCGCCCTACTAATAGAAACGCCACAATTATAAGCCCTGAAAGGGCGTAAGCCTAATCCATTAATTTCTAATCCCAAACATACCGTTCATCATATGCAACATCATACTTTCGCAAAAACAATCTATACTCCTCCTGAAAATTTCTTTTCCGATGATGCCCTTCTTGGTTTTTTATATAATTCATCACTGTATCTATTTCGGTTGGGTTCACCGAAAAAATACCATACCCATCCTGCCAATAAAAATTAGAATATTTTCCTCCCTTTGTCTTTATCCATTTTGAAGAACTCTTTTTAACTTCTTCTAGTAATTTCATCTGTGTTATTTTTCTTGACAGCACACATAATATATGGATGTGATTCTGATAACCTCCTACAATCAATGGATTACATTCCAAACCCTTGCATATTCCTCCTATATACTCAAATAGTGAATCCTTTATTTTATTGTCAATTGTATTTTCACGATTTTTAGTGCTAAATACTATATGTACATAAACCTTGGATAATGATTGTGCCATGTTATTCTTGCTTTCGCCCTTTCAGGGCTTAGTCGTTACGTTTTTCTTTCTATAGGGTGATACCCTATGTTATTGCTTTTGCCCCGTTGGGGCGTTTGATTCTTTTCATTCAAGGCGACCAAAATGTGCAAAAATAGCATTCCAAATTCAGGCTTTTTTCGTGTGCTATAGTCAAAAATAGCAACACATACTTTCGTTTAATTAAGCACTTGCGGCAGTACTCTAACTTATGCCCACACTACCCAATAGCAGCGTTCATAATCAGCCTAGAATCTTCCAGCGCAGCAGCCCTGTCCTTGGCATTTTCTTTGTACAAATCAGTTTGCACCATTTGTAACATTGCCATTCGAGACGGGTATTCCACAATTAGTATTTTATCCCAGTCTTTACTTTCCGGGCCTATCATAGTTTGAAGGGTTTTACCCATAAAAATAACTTTCGCTCCTACTTCAGCGATAAGCGGGGCAGTTTTCTGCGCATATTGATTGTACATTTCTTCGCCTGTCATATCTCCATGGTCTGCATTTTCTTTAAATTTTAGTAAATTCAGCATGACAATCGGTCCTTGATGCGTACTTTGAACAAACTTATTGAGTTGATCTTCTGTTGGTGAGATATAGTTCATCGTATAAAAATTTGTAGTTTGTCCCAATATAAATTAAATTATTGTTTTTTTAGTTCCATCAATAACTGAATATTTAAATATGCCATCTAACATCCACTACCGTACTTGTAACCTTTGTGAAGCCATGTGTGGCTTAGCCATTGAGACAGAAGGCTCAGAAATACTATCAATTAAAGGGGACAAGCAAGACCCTTTTAGCAAAGGACATATCTGTCCGAAAGCAATGGGTTTAAAAGATATCTACCTTGACAAAGATAGGCTTAAACGTCCGGTAAAACGCACAGAAAATGGGTGGGTAGAAATTAGTTGGGAAGAAGCCTACGCTGAGGTGGTGGCTAACCTCATAAAAATTCAAGAAGCGCATGGGAAAAATTCCGTAGGGGTGTACTTAGGCAATCCAGTCGTTCACAATAGTGGCACCATGCTTTCTGGTGCTTCATTTTACAAAACTCTAAAAACAAAGTATCGGTATTCAGCTACCTCAGTAGATCAATTGCCACATCATTTTGCCTCATACTACATGTTTGGTCATCAGTTCTTGATGCCTGTTCCTGACATTGATCGCACACAATTTATATTGATTTTGGGAGGAAACCCGTTGGCCTCGAATGGCAGTATCATGACTGCTCCTGACATCAAAAATCGTTTAAAAGCAATACAGAAAAATGGAGGGAAAATTGTGGTCATCGATCCCAGAAAAACTGAAACCGCCAAACTTGCCAATGAGCATTTGTCTATAAAACCAGGTACGGATGTCTATCTACTGTTAGGACTTATTGCTGTGATATTTGAAGAAGGAATGGTAAACCTAGGGAGGTTAGAGGAATTTACAGATGGACTAGAATCAATAAAAAAATTAGTCAATCAATTTTCCTTAGACAACATTGAAAGCATCACAGGTGTTTCTGCTGAGGAGGTAAAATCTCTTGCCAAAGAATTTTGTGCTGCCAAAACCGCTGTAGTTTATGGCAGAATGGGGGTTTCGGTTCAAGCACATGGAGGGCATTGTCAGTGGCTCGTCAATGTAATCAATATCATCACGGGAAATTTAGATAATCCAGGAGGAGCAATGTTTACCACGCCTGCTTTTGACCTTCTGGCACCAGAAAGAGCAGGACACAGAGGTAAATGGTTTAGTAAGACTAGGAAGCTACCAGAATTTAATGGTGAGCTTCCAGTATGCACGATGGCAGAAGATATTTTAAATCAAGAAGGAGAAGACAGCATCAAAGCGATGGTCACTGTGGCAGGAAATCCAATCCTTTCAACACCCAACGGCAACCAATTAGAAAAAGCATTTGATAGTCTTGATTTTATGGTTTCGTTTGACATCTATATTAATGAAACCACTCGATTTGCAAACATTATTTTACCGCCCACCACTGGATTAGAAACCTCACACTATGATTTAGTATTTAATATTTTTGCTGTACGAGATGTTTCTAAATTTTCGGAAGCACTATTTCCACCTTCGGAAGGTGCGAAACATGACTATGAAATCTTCAAAGAGTTAACAGATAAAATGAATGCCGCTCAGGGCGTGGAAACAGGCAAAAAATATATGACGCCTAATCAAAAAATAGACTTAGGCTTAAAATATGGTCACTATGGAATGCAGGCTAGCGATGATTCCGTTTTTTCAGGGCTAAGTTTGGAAACACTAAAGGACAAGCCTCATGGCATCGACCTTGGTGGACTCAAATCTCGTCTACCAAATCGGTTATTCACCGAAAATAAAAGAATAGCACTTGCACCAGAAATTTTCTTGGAAGACATAAAAAGGATTCTAACTGATTACAATCAACTTTTAAATAAAACAAATAATCAACTATATCTTATTGGCAGAAGAAACCTGCGGACCAATAATTCATGGATGCACAACAGCGAACGACTGGTCAAAAACAACAAGTGTACCTTGCTCATGCATCCAATTGATGCGACTGGACTAAGTCTAAATGACAATGATACGGTCACCGTAGAAACTAGTGTTGGAAAAGTTTCTATTCCGATAGAAATTACTGAAGACATTATGAAAGGAGTAGTTAGCATTCCGCATGGGTGGGGACACAATCGTAATAATACTCAAATGGAAATTGCCAATCAAAACCCTGGGGTGAGCATTAATGACCTAACTGATGATCAACGGATTGATGAATTAACCGGCAATGCGGTGTTAAATGGTGTGCCTGTGAAGGTTTATTAGCAAAAGTATAAAACGCTTTTTTGGACAGATAATAATAGCATAATCCTTCAAGATATTAACATCTTTTCTAACTTTGCGAAAATATATAAGAATGGCAAATATTATAGAAATAATAACAGAATCATTTAATGCGCTTTCGTTCCGAGCGACCTTATCCGTTTCCCTAATTCTATTTTCGGTCATTGATATTGTTGGAAGCATTCCCATCATTTTTGACCTTCGCAAAAAAACAGGAACCATAGAATCGGGCAAGGCTACCATTGCTGCTGGGGCGCTTATGGTGGTTTTTCTTTTTTTAGGAGAGTCGTTGTTAGGACTTTTTGGGATTGACATTGCTTCTTTTGCCGTAGCAGGTGGAATTATCATTTTTCTTTTGGGGCTAGAAATGATATTAGACAGGCATATTTTTACCAATGAACCTCATGTAGGCAGCAGCAGTTCCATCGTTCCACTTGCATTTCCTTTGTTGGCAGGGGCTGGCACCATGACTACTATCCTTTCTTTGAAAGCGGAGTATCATGCCATCAATTTACTCGTTGGAATTATCGTCAACCTCATCGTTATCTATGTTGTTTTGAAAACTTCTAAATGGACAGAAGCGAAAATTGGAGAAGCTGGTGTTAATATTCTCAGAAAAGTATTTGGCATCATTTTACTTTCTATCGCCATCAAACTTATTAAAACTAATATTTTCTTATGATTACAATTTATACAGATGGCTCGTCACGAGGAAACCCAGGACCAGGAGGTTATGGTCTGGTGCTAAAATTCAAGGAACATCGAAAAGAAATGTCTCAGGGATTCAGAAAGACCACCAATAACCGCATGGAATTGATGGCGGTGATTGTAGGGTTAGAAGCGTTAAAATTTCCAAACAGTCCCGTCACTATCTACTCTGATTCCAAATACGTGATTGATTCTGTTGACAAAGGATGGCTCTGGGGATGGGTGAAAAAAGGCTTCAAAAAGAAGAAAAATTCTGACCTGTGGAAAAGATTTATTCCTGCCTATAAAAAACATAAAGTGAAGTTTGTTTGGGTAAAAGGACATGCGGGTGTTGAAGAAAATGAAGTATGTGACCAACTAGCCGTAAATGCAGCCATGGGCGGAAATTTACTAATTGACACTGCTTTTGAAGAAGGAATCAACGATTTTTGACCTTATCTTTTACAAAAGAAAACCTTACATCAGTGCGTTGAGCCTGTTTTTTGATTTTTTGTTTCTTTCTGTTTTTTATAACATTGTAGCTCACTAAAAATTAGCTATAATATGGAAACTTACGTTAGCCTCAAAGCACAAGAATTTGTTACACAATTCCTAAATGATGAAACTGCGATTTTGTTAGATGTCAGAACAAATTCCGAATACAAAAAAGAACATATATTAGGGTCAACCCTTGCCCCAGGCATAGAGACCATACTTAATGACTTCAATAAAGATAAATCCTATTACTTGCACTGTAGGGTAGGTGGCAGGTGTGCCATTGTCGCATATAAAATGGTGAATGCAGGGTTCAAAAACATATACAGCCTCAATGATAACCTTGACAATATGATTGTTGAATTCAAAAAAACAAATACACATAATTTTACATTGGTAAAAGCAGCATAATTGTTGAGGCATCCCTAAAATTTAGTATTTTCGTGCATGCCTAATCATTACTTTCAGTTTAAGGAGTTTACCATAAACCAAGACAAGTGCGGCATGAAGGTATGCACCGATGCTTGTATTCTAGGTGCTTATGCAAATGCTGAAAATGCTAGGGATATTCTTGATATTGGCACTGGAACAGGGCTTTTGAGTCTTATGTTGGCACAAAGACATGAAGCCATAATCACCGCCGTAGAAATTGATGGAAATGCTTACTTACAGGCAAGTGATAATATCAACAATTCTCCATGGAGCAAACAGATTAAACCGTATCACACTAACATTCAGCACTTTACGAATGATTCAAAAGAACAATTTGATTTTATAATTTCAAACCCTCCGTTTTATCAAAATCACTTACAATCCAATACCCCTTCAAAAAATACAGCACATCATACTACATCGCTATCGCAAAAGGATTTGCTGTCATGTGTAGATAAGCTTTTAACTTATAAGGGTGAATTCGTGGTGCTTTTGCCTAAAATACAATCAGAGCAACTTGAGAAAATAGCAAGTGACTATCAATTATTTGTTGCTGAAAAACTTCTAATCAGGGACAGAGTCGCTTCCGAAAACATAAAAATCATCACAACTTATAAAAGAAAAAAGACTAATCCAATCACGAATGAATTAATTATAAAAATGGATGATGGGGGTTATAGTGCAGGTTTTATTACGCTGCTAAAAGATTACTATTTATACCTATAGCAACTTCTTTTGTGGTCTGTGTCCTCATCATAGTCGTTAACCCGAATTATTCACCGCTTTAACAATATACCTTTATAGCTCCCTTATTATCAGTTAATTACCCTGTACTTTGCTGAAAATCAAATAACCCAAATTTGGGGAGCTTGCAATTATCTTGGCGTATCTGCTTCGCCTGCCTGCTGGTAGGCAGGTTGCGAAACCCTCGAAATATACCCATATATCTTTGATTAATTCATACAAACCTAAGGTAGCTATCGGGATTGCATATACACCAAGCTCATCACATGAATATTCCGGGTTAACTTAGTGAAATTTAAAGGTGTTTTTTCTCATTTCCCCGTGGTCTGTGTCCCCACAGAACACTTCTAAATGTCCTCTTTCCTTTATATTTCTTGGATAAAACACCTGCCCCAACGGAATCAAAACAGCAAGGTGGAGCGTTGTCTGTTTTTAGAAAGGATGATAAATATTCTATTTTTGGATGCAATGGTAAAAAAACAAGCTAGCGCCCTTTCAGCGCTTGTAACAGGTGTTTTCACGAGTAGGGCGATGCCCTACTTTAAAGATTGAACCCTTTCAGGGCACTTTGACAGCACAATTTCTAATTAAAACCCATTGGGCATCCACCCTTAAGTTAACGACTATGGTGGGGACACAGACCATGGAGGGAGAGGCATTTTTCAGCAGATCCTAATTAATAAACTCCTTCGCCACATCCAACGTCAATCTATCCTCACTCATTAACCTTTGGATAAGCCCTTTTGTTTTTGGCACTTCATATTCGAAGAAGTATTTCGTCGTAAATATTTTTCCTTGATAAAAATCTGCTTCTTCCTTAGACAGCCCTTCTGCTAGTTTCTCACTTGCCACCGCCGCTTGTTTCAACCATTGCCAAGCCACTACAAATATTCCAAACATCTCTAAATATAAAGTAGCATCAGACAGCAACACTTCCTTCCCCTCCTTTGCTGCAACTTTGCCCAAATGCAATGTGACTGTTTGCACCTCGCCTATCAGATTTTCTAAGGTTTTAGCATGGGTATAAATTTGATTCTCCCCTCGAATACTTTTTATTAATCCCAACATTTCACCTATCAATACCTTTAGAACTGCTCCTTGATCGCCCATTACCTTTCTACCCAACAGGTCTAATCCATGAATCGCTGTAGTACCTTCATGAATGGTATGAATCCGCATCTCACGGTAATACTGCTCAATAGGGAAATCATCACAATAACCTGCCCCACCCAATACTTGCACTGCAGCACTTGTCGTTAAAATACCCATTTCGCTCGGGTATGATTTTGCCGCAGGCGTCAAAAGATTCAGCAATGCACCATAATACTTTTGCTCCTCCGCCGTTCCTGCTTTCATATAATCTGCGTAAAGTGCACACTGCATGAGTAAGGCGTGCGCCCCTTCCGTTACTGCCTTTTGAAAAAGTAGCATTCTTTTTACATCGGCATGCTCAATGATGGGCACTTGATGCTTTGTTTTTTTCCCAGATAGCTTTCTGCCCTGCGGACGTTCATGCGCATATGCTAACGAGGCATAATACGCCGCCGAAGCAATGGAGACCGCACTCAGTCCTACCGCAATTCTCGCCTCATTCATCATCTGAAACATATAGAGCAATCCATGATTTTCTTTGCCCAGTAAGTAGCCATGACAATCATCACTTTCGCCCATGGCAAGCTGTACAATGGGGCATCCTTTATAGCCCATTTTATGAAACAGCCCAGAAGTAATCACATCATTAAACTCCAAACTTCCATCTGCAGTAATTCTCTGCTGTGGTACTACAAAAAGCGAAATTCCTTTACTGCCTTCAGCAGCACCCTTCACTCTTGCCAACATCAGGTGCACTACATTATCAACACCATCATGATCCCCTGCCGAAATAAATATTTTTTGTCCTTTTATTTTATACGTTCCTTCTTTTCCATCAATCGGCTCGGCAGAAGTTGAAATATCTCCCAATGAACTACCTGCATCTGGTTCAGTCATTGCCATGGTTCCTTGCCACACACCGTCATACATTTTCTGAACAAACTGCGCTTTCAATTCTTCACTACCAAAATGTGTAATAAGTCGTGCCGAACCAGAAGAAAGAAATGGATAAACACTCGCTGAATAATTAGCGGCTCCAGTAATAAACTGAAAGCAGGAAGTAATCATAAATGGCAATTGCTGCCCTCCATGTGCCATAGATGCATCAGCAGAAATCCACCCACCATCACCATATTCCTTCATAAGTCTTCGCATTTGTGGGTGTACTTTCACCTGACCATTTTCTAAGTATGGTGCTTTCCTATCCATTTCTGTCAAATAGGGATACAAATGCTTCTCTGCCAATTGGTCAATAGCAAATAACACCAAATCAAACGTTTCTTTGTCTTGATGATTATAATAATCTAAAGTGGTTAATGCCGTGGCATCAAAAACCTCATATAATAAAAAATCAATATTGCGTTTACTATAATATTTTGACATTTGCTTGTGCTTAATTATTTCTAAAACCTGAATATATTCAATTACCAAATCTAAACAAAAATTATTGGTATCATTGCAGGTAGAAATTAGTAAGTGATTAATGTCTTCAAAAAAATCTTTATTTATAGTCAACCCCAACTCTGGAAAAAAGGGAGTCAAAAAAGTAGTTCAGCTTCTTAAAAAAGAAGTGGTAAATAATAATTTGGCAGATATTGTTTATTCTGAATATCCAAAACATGCGATAAAATTAGTCCAAGAAAATCTTTCAACATATGATATTTTCATCGCTGTAGGTGGAGATGGTACTGTCAATGAGGTCGCTTCTCAATTAATATTTACAGACAAAATATTAGGGGTACTACCAGTAGGTTCAGGGAATGGCTTTGCAAGAGAATTTGGTTTCAAAAAAGACCTAGATTTAATCAATACAGCCATTGCGAAAAACGAATTCAAGCTTATTGATACCATTACTATCAATGAACATCGGTTTGTCAACATTGCGGGAATTGGATTTGAAGGGCAGGTAACGGCTACTTTTTCTAAAATGCCTCAGCGAGGATTAAAAAGCTATATCAAAGCAACTTTGAAAACATTGACCACTTTCAAACCCTTTAAAGCAGCAATAATTACTAAATCAAAAACCTATGCAGGAGAATTTTTCTCTCTGACCATTGCTAACACTCGACAGTTCGGCAATAACGCTTTGATTGTACCACATGCCAAACCAGACGATGGACAGATAGACATTTTATTAGTAAAACCATTTCCTAAAATTATGATGGCAAAATTCACAGGTGAAATGTTTATGGGTCTTCTGAAAGATTCTAAATACACCACTTATCTCAAAACCCCTGATGAGGTCATTATTAAAACCGGCATGAACAAAGTACATGTTGATGGAGAGTCATTAGATATTAGTAGTCCTTTTCACATTAAAATGGATGCTGAAAGTTTAAGGGTGCTTTGTGTTTGAATTATGTGCCCAGTATAGTATCGTTAGTACCTCAAAAGTGATATAAGCTATTCCTGAAATTGAGAACCATAACAATTTAACAGAATCCCATATTGATTAGGTTCCTCCCGAGCTATCGGGATGCAGGAATGACGGAAATCTAACAATACAGATATCTCCCAATTTAAAAATTCATTCCCAATCTAAAATTACTATTCCCAATTTGGGATAAAATTTCAGCATGCCAAATCAAAAACATCTGTTTAAATGATTTTTAAGCACTTCCCATCCATTGGCACAGGCTTTGAATATAGGATTGCATAAGTGTTTAAATAAAAGTGTGTTAGTAATGAAGTTAGTAATAATATTAATAGTAGTTGGGGCATTGACCTCAGTTTTTCTCTACAAATATATTTATAAGAAGAAAAACAACTAAAAAGACATTAAAGATAATCATGGTGGTGCATGTTAATGGTTAAATGGATACCTCGTTCTTGAGGTGTCCATTTTCCATTTTTTTATTTATAACCTGATTTCGACGAATCATTTATTCCACAGAATGTAAAGGGAATGTGAGATTTGAGGCATCAAAGGGGAATAAATAGCTAGCTATTTCGATACTTTTATGTTTCAAAGATTGCTTTTTCTTTGCCTTCCCATGAGGTTTTATGAAATTTCCCATTTTCTTCCTCAGATTTTCTTGCCTGCCTGCCGCAGGCAGGTATTAACCAGTTAGTCCTACAAAAATCATGAGTCGATAATGGAAAATTTCATTAAAGCTGTGAAAAAATTCTCCGTCGAACTCAGGTTTATACCAAAACATAACTTCTTCCCCCAGCGTATCCTTACTTTTGCAGTGAAATACTTAAGTATAAATAGTTGGATATAAACAATCAAAATAATACAATTAAGGCAATTGCCTTCCTGTACAAAGGCAACGACGATAAGAATAAATGTCTTTTGGGTGAGCATAGCCTTCACATCATTTATAAGTCAAAATCACAAATTTACGACTTAGCCCAAATCCAGAAAATTACTTTTGAAAGAAGAAAGTTAATGATGCCCCTTATTTTCGGAGCAGTTACAGCAGCATTTATTATCATTTCCATGTATGATAGTTATTTTAACCCGTGGGTTAATCTGAGTATTCTGATGGTAAGCCTAGCAGCTGTCTATATCGGTTGGGGCGGCACAAACGTACTGACCATCAAAGAGTATAACCAGGAAAATGACTTTATGCTAAAACATGTCAGCATCAATATGAAGGCGTTCATTAGCCATGTCAATAAACATATTAAATTCAAAAAAGGAGAATTGGGTATCAAGGAAATGTGCATTTATCACATTTGTCAAGAGAAGAATTGGGATGAAGCCATAAAAACAGGCATTTTTCATCCTAAAAATTTAGATACTGAAGGGTTTATTCATGCTGCCAACTTTGAGCATGTGATGGATGTACTGCATGAAAATTTTAGCGGTAAAGAAGATTTAATATTGCTAGCCATTGATGCAGAAAAAGTCACTGCTCCGGTAAGGTATGTTGCAGCAACATTAGGCACTACACTATTTCCACATATCTATGGTTCGCTAAATTTAGATGCTGTATTAGATATCGCCAAAATTGATAAAGACAAAAATGGAAATTTTTCATTTCCACAAATGTATTTCGCACAAAATGATTAGATTTGATTCTTTGTGAAGAAAAATATTTTTATGAAGCACCAAGCCGAACCGTATTCTAAAAAAACTTATGAACCTATTTTATCCGGCTCTAAGGAATGGCCTGTTGTACAGCTCAGTAAAAACAGAAAGGCGTTTATTGAAGAAGTAATAGAGGAGACAATCAAGGTTATAAAAGCTAAAAAACCTGATTACGAATCACTTAAAGAGGAAATAGAGCGCACCAGATTTAGAGAAAAAATTCGGGTCGAACAAAACCCTTGGAATGTCGATCCTGACGATGATTATAAATTTTGGTCGAAGGTCAAAAAATCATTGGTACACCTATCGTCAGAGGCAAACGAAAAGAACGAGAAAATCATCAATGATTTATTAAGGGAAATTGTTACAAGATATGTCAATGAAATAGCCAGTAATTTCAAACCGACCCGTCACAGAATGGCGCGTGCTATTATTAAATTTGGATTTAGAAGGCTACTCAATGCCTCGCAAGATGGGTTCACTGCTTTATGGAAGGGGGATTTGACCCTGCAAGATAAAATAGAAATCAAGGGCGAAGATGAACACCTTAGAAAACTAGCGCAAATAGGAACAGTGGTCATGGTGCCTACCCATTTTTCAAATCTTGACTCAATATTATTGGGTTGGATTATTCATATAATGGGATTGCCACCATTTATATATGGTGCGGGATTGAATCTTTTCAACATCAACATCCTTGCCTATTTCATGAACAGCCTCGGTGCTTACAAGGTAGATAGACGTAAGAAAAGTTTGATTTATATTGAAAGTCTTAAAAGCTACTCCAAACTAGCCATCGTAAAGGGTTGCCATAGCTTATTCTTTCCAGGAGGCACTCGGTCACGTTCAGGAAATATAGAAAAACATCTAAAATTAGGATTGCTCGGTAGCGCCACCGAAGCACAACGCTATATCCTGCAAAACAACATCAAAGACAAAAAGATATTTGTAGTGCCTGTGGTACTGAACTATAATTTTGTTCTTGAAGCCCCTGAGTTAATCAGTGGCTACTTGCAACGAAAAGGGATGGAACGATACTATGTAGAAAGTGACAAGTTTTCGACATCGTACAATATCATGAAGTTTCTGTTCAAATTCTTCACAAAAGGCTCCAACATTTCTGTTTCCATAGGAAGAGGACTTGACCTATTTGGAAATCAGGTAGATAATGAAGGCAATAGCATTGATAAAAATGGAAATATTATTGACATATCAGATTATTTTGAATCTAACGGTAATATTACTGAAGATGTACAAAGGGAAAAAGAATACACCCGAATGTTGGGAGATGTTATTGTCAAAGAATTTCACCGTATTAATATTGTGTTTTCTAGTCACTTAGTAGCATTTGCTGCTTTTCAATATTTTAAGAAAAAATATAAAAAACTAGATTTATATGACTTACTAAGGCTTCCGAAAGAAGAAAGAATTATTCCATATAGTGAGTTCAAAGAAATATTTGATAAACTAAGGGATCAGGTGCTCGTATTAAGTAAAGAAGGAAAAGTTGGCATTGCTAATCACCTTACAGGGGAACTGGAAGGGGTTATCAACCTAGGTTTAGATAATGTGGGCATGTATCATGCTAAAAGACCTCTTTTATTGAATAAAAATGGCGATATAGTGAGTGATAATTTATCAACACTCTACTACTACCATAACAGATTGGTTGGATATGAACTCGAAAATTATGTCTAGCAAACAAATTGGCGTTATTGGAGCAGGTAGTTTTGGTACTGCCATCGCAAATATTTTGGCAGAAAATCAGAAAGTGCTTTTGTATGTTAGGCGAAAAGAAGCGGTAAACAAAATTCAATCCACAAGGATAAGTGCCAAGCAAGAGCTGCTAGAAAACATAACCATCACCAATAGTTTAGAAGAGGTAGCATTAAGCTGCGAAGTGATATTTCCAATAGTTCCTGCAGCTAATTTCAGAGCTATGATGAAGAGTTTGTCTCCATTTTTGCGACCCTATCACATTCTCATTCACGGCACCAAAGGACTAGATGTTACCAGAAATTCTGATGGTTCTATGCCTGATACGCTCACACGTGATAGTGTGAAAACCATGAGCGAAATTATCAAAGAGGAGAGTGTAGTAGTGAGAGTGGGCTGTTTAGCAGGACCAAATTTAGCAAGAGAATTGGTGGCTAAATTACCAGCCGCTACTGTGGTGGCAAGTCATTTTGATGAAGTAATTGATACTGGCGTCAAGCTTTTGCGAAGTGATCGTTTTCAAGTATATGGCAACAAAGATTTAATTGGTATAGAATTAAGCGGTGTTTTGAAAAACATCATCGCTATCGCCTCAGGAGTATTGAGTGGTCTGGAATATGGCGAAAATGCGAGGGCATTATTAATTAGCCGTGGCATGGTAGAAATGATTCACTTGGGCACCATGCTTGGTGGAGAAGTAAAAGCTTTTATTGGCCTGGCAGGGGTGGGAGATTTAGTAGCTACCTGTACCAGTAAACTTAGTAGAAATTACACCGTGGGTTATCGTATTGCTAAGGGGGAAACACTTGATGAAATTCTTGCCTCCATGACCGAAGTAGCGGAAGGAGTCAATACCATCAAAGTCATCAATAAATTAACCAATCACTATAAGGTCAGAGCACCAATCTCTGATGTATTGTACAAAGTACTTTTCGAGGACATGTCTGCCGAACAAGCATCAATGTATTTAATGCGCTATCCTTATAATATAGATATTAATTTTTTGTAATCTGTCTCAAAAAGTTAAGAATGTACTT
>Ga0256840_1002342_pt1 | contig 16789 bp, 10 predicted proteins | sample 355202metaG_FD_185969 | JGI IMG/M metagenome (GOLD analysis project Ga0256840, IMG submission 185969) | Hydrothermal vent microbial communities from Mid Atlantic Ridge, Atlantic Ocean - 355-202 | ecosystem: Environmental > Aquatic > Marine > Hydrothermal vents | place: Atlantic Ocean: Mid... | reverse complement strand
AGAGAAAAAGTACAAAAGGTCAATGGCAAGAGCTTAGGAGTTTTCTAAGATTTGAATCCCCCTCTCTTGGAATCGGATACAATAAAAAAATCATGCCTTTCGCCCCAGGTTGCCAAGTAATAGGAACTATATTTAAATCAAAAAAAGTTGAAAAATTTCATGCTATGGCGATGGCAGGCTGGGATCCTCACACAACACAAAAAAAATCAAGAACTTGTGTGGATTGTCATTTTAACCCTGCATCTCTTGGACTTGGGCGAGGAAATCTCAATATAAAAGATGGAAATATAACATTTCAACCCATCTACAATTCAGTCCAAAGCGGTATGCCATTTTCTTATCCTATAGATGCTTTTGTCTCTCCAAAAGGCAAGCAGTTTCAAAGCACATCAAGAAAAGAGGCAAGAAGTTTTAATCTAAGTGAGTTAAAGAGGATTGTCGGCGCATACAAGTGTATCATTTGTCATAAAAGCTATAACGATAAAATATACAAAGATTTTAACAAATCAAAAAAACTCTTTTATAGTGGAAAAACAAAATGTTTAGATTAGTTGCTCTTTTCTGGTTATTAGCTGTTGGTTTGATAGCAAATGATACTTGCATAACCTGTCATCCAAAGGCCGCTGCAAATTGTAAAAAAAGTCTGCACTACACTCTGAAAAAAGCCATAAACATAACTAGAAATGCCTGGGGTATAAAGAAAAGCAATGTTACTCTGCAAACGATACCTCTACCTGCTACAAAGATAAAAAAAGTAAGTGATTTGGTAGATGATTTTTTAAGAAGAAAATGTTTAAAATGTCACCTAGGAAACAGAGCGAGTGGAGAAAAAGGGATGAAAAGAGGCAAAAATTGTCTAGCTTGCCACACTCCACATCAAAAATCAGGCAAATGCCAAAGAGGTAAAATCCCTATGAGCAAGTGCCTAAGTTGTCATAACAAAGAGTTTGTTGGAAGTGATTATCTAGGACTTTTTCCAAAAGATTATGACAAAAGTTACCGTGCGCCTCTCACAAAAGATGGCAGATACCCGCCAAAAAGATATGGCATAGATTTTCATCATTTAAGGAGTGATATTCACTTCCAAAAAGGCATGAGTTGTGTTGATTGCCACGATAAAGATGATATGCAAGGCATCAAAAAAGTTACATGTACAAAGTGCCATAAAAACCTGAGTCCAAAAAATCACACCTCTTTTCACACTAAATTAGCCTGTAGCACTTGCCACTCCTCTTGGAACAATAACTCTTACGAACTTTCAGTTTTCAGAGACGATACGAGTGATTATAAAAAATGGAAAAATCTCACACTTCAAGAAGATGGATATCTGACAAATTTTCTAAACAAAGCTATAAAAAGCAAGAAGAAAATTCCTCCGATGATGCCTGATTGGATAGCTCATAAGTTCAAAAAAGGTATCTGGTATAGTGGATATAGATACAAAAGATGGGAACACTTCAACTTAGCAAACTCAAAAGATCGCAGAATCATGATAATCCGTCCGCTATTTCAGTATCGCATCAGTTATAGAGATAAAAAAGGTAAAATGATTTTAGATGATGTAAGTGAAATCAATGGCAAAAAGATAGAAGTTTGGCTCCCTTTTTCTCCTCACACGATAAGCAAAAATGCAAAATCATGCGAAAGCTGTCACGAAAATCCTCTCATCATAAATCCAAAAAAAACAGGATATGAAGTACTAGATATGCAACTTCCAAACAACATAGTAAATGGCTCAAAACTAACAAAAAAACAGATAGAAAAAATGACCTCTAAAAGATACAAAAAGATTAGAGCCAAAATGCTTTTTGGCTCTAAGAAGATTAACTGAAAAAGATTAACTAAAAAAAAGCTTATTTATCATCACTATGGCAACTGCACTTGTTGCTATATATTTGACTGAAAAGTACCACAAGTTAAACACAGTTTCACTCATATACTTTGACAATACCGCATGCACTCTGCTTCTTGGCATAACAAAACCAACGAAGAACGCTATAATCATTCCACCCAAAGGCAAGAGTATGGCTGAACTCAAATAGTCAAGTATATCGAAATATCCCTTTCCAAAATAGGTAAAATAGTGTGAATAAACTTTGACATTTGAGAAAATCGCCATAATTCCAAAGATATATGTTATTATTGATATAAGGGTTAAAGACTTTGCTCTTGACATGTTAAACCTATTTATCAAATATAAGGCTGTCGGCTCTACTATGGAAACCGCTGATGTGATTCCGGCAAAGGCAAGTGCTACAAAAAATGATATAGATATAACATTTCCCAGAACTCCCAACTGTGAAAACAGAGCAGGAAGAGATATAAAGACCAATCCTGGACCTTGTGATGGTTTAGCATTGAAATGAAAGATAAATGTAAAGATAATGATACCAGCTCCAAGTGCTATCAGAGTATCAATCACGGCTACCATAAACGAAGATTTTACTATATTTTCATTTTTAGGCAATGATGCTGCGTAAGTCATGATGGTTCCCATACCCAAAGAGAGTGTAAAAAATGCATGTCCGACTGCTTTTAGTATAGAAGTTCCTGTCAGTTTCGACCAATCAGGATAAAATAGAAAATACAGAGCATCTTTAAAACCATCTAGGCTCATAGAGTAGAAAAATAGTGCCAATAAAATTATAACCAGCAAAGGCATCAATATGACATTTACCTTTTCAATTCCTCTCTTAACACCTCTTACAACGATCCACACAGTTAGAAAAAATGCCATGTTGAAAAATATAAACTGTTGAAACCACTCTACTCCAACCATGCCACCAAAAAGGCTACCGGCACTTTCAACGCTAGTTGGCAATGAAGAGAAAGATAAAAAAATGTACTTGAAAATCCAACCTATCACGATAGTATAGAAAGAGAGTATCAATATCCCAGTAATCACCATAAAACCGGCATATTTCCAAAGGTTTCCATGTTTTGGAGCCAACTCTTCAAACGCACTAACGCTATCGCCTCTAGATATTCTACCCATAAGAACTTCAGCTATAAATATAGACAACCCGATAAATACCACAGTCAAAAGATATATAAGAACAAATGCTCCACCACCATTTTGACCAGCCATATAAGGAAATTTCCAGATATTTCCAAGCCCTACAGCACTGCCTGCTGCTGCCATTATAAAACCAATTTTACCAAATCTTGCTGCTTCCAAAATAGACTCCCAAAAATATTAAATTCGAGATTTTATCGAAGAGCAACACAATAGAACTTAAAAAAAATAATATAACTTTTTTATTAATAATAAGTGCAAATAGATTCACAAGATACTAAGTAAACAAAAAATAGATAATTTAATAGGATTATAAGAGATTTTAGTCACAAGTTATTTGGGCACAATCTAAAATTAAATCTTCTGAAACATCGTATTCTAAGGGGTAAGAAGGATATGGTGTCAAGAGGGAGACTTGAACTCCCGACCTCCGGCTTATGAGACCAGCGCTCTAACCAGCTGAGCTACCTTGACACTTTAAAGGACGAAATTATACATCTTCATAACTTATAAATTGGTTAACTCAAAAAATAATAATTTACTATCTATTTTTAATTGGCTTTATCTTGAATATGGATTAATTGACAGTTAAAATAGTTTAGTCTATAGCACTAAAGTATTTTAACATTTATGGTAAAAATCTTGACATTTAAGTTTAATTTGTGTAAAATTCTGTCACTCAAAGATAAAGAGTGCTAAAAATTAAAAATCTACTAAAAGGATGTATCATGACATTTCAACCATTAGGAGAGAGAGTTCTTCTTGAAAGAATTGAAGAACCAACTAAAACTGCGACAGGGATTATCATTCCTGACAATGCTAAAGAGAAACCTTTAAGTGGTAAAGTTATCTCAATCAGCAAAGAGATCGAAGATGAAGGCGTTATCAGTGTAGGAGATAGTGTAATTTTTGCTAAATACGCTGGAACTGAGCTAACACTTGATGGCAAAGAGTACTTGGTAATGAATCAAGACGAGATTTTAGGAATATTAAAATAAGGGGTTAAAAATGGCAAAAGAGATATATTATTCAGACAAAGCAAGAAATGCTCTTTATGAGGGTGTTAGAAAATTAAATGATGCTGTAAAAGTTACAATGGGACCTAGAGGAAGAAATGTTCTTCTTCAAAAAAGTTTTGGAGCTCCAAGCATCACAAAAGATGGTGTGAGCGTTGCAAAAGAGATAGAACTAGCTGATACTGTTGAAAACATGGGTGCGCAACTTGTAAAAGAGGTTGCTAGCAAAACTGCTGATGAAGCAGGTGATGGTACAACAACTGCGACAGTTTTAGCAAACTCAATATTTAAAGAAGGTCTTAGAAACATAACTGCCGGCGCAAATCCAATCGAAGTAAAAAGAGGTATGGATAAAGCTGCTGAAGTGATTATGAATGAGCTTAAAAATGAAGCCAAGAAAGTAAAAGACAAAAAAGAGATTGCCCAAGTTGCGACTATTTCGGCAAACTCTGATGCTGTTATCGGTGAATTGATTGCGGAAGCTATGGATAAAGTAGGCAAAGATGGCGTCATAACTGTAGAAGAGGCAAAAGGCATCAATGATGAGCTAGATGTTGTTGAAGGTATGCAATTTGACAGAGGTTATCTATCTCCATATTTTGCAACAAATACTGAAAAGATGGAAACTGTTCTTGAAAATCCATATATCTTACTATATGACAAAAAGATTTCAAACCTAAAAGACCTTCTTCCTGTTCTTGAGCAAGTTCAAAAGAGTGGAAAACCTCTTCTTATCATCGCTGAAGATATAGAGGGTGAAGCACTTGCAACTTTGGTTGTAAACAAATTAAGAGGCGTATTGAACATAGCTGCTGTAAAAGCACCTGGTTTTGGCGATAGAAGAAAAGCAATGCTTGAAGATATCGCAATCCTAACTGGTGGTGAAGTTATCAGCGAAGAGCTCGGAAGAACACTAGAGAGTGCTACTATGGATGACTTAGGTGTAGCCTCTTCAGTTGTTATAGACAAAGACAATACAACAGTAGTAAATGGCGCTGGAGACAAAGAGAAGATAGATGCTAGAGTTGGTCAAATCAAAGCTCAAATAGAAGAGACTTCAAGTGATTATGACAAAGAAAAACTTCAAGAGAGACTTGCAAAACTTAGTGGTGGCGTGGCTGTTATCAAAGTAGGAGCTGCAACTGAAACTGAAATGAAAGAGAAAAAAGATAGAGTTGACGATGCACTAAGTGCTACAAAAGCAGCTGTTGAAGAGGGTATCGTCATAGGTGGTGGCGCTGCACTTTTATATGCTAGCTCAAAAGTAGATCTTAACTTAAGTGGAGATGAAGAGATTGGTGCCCAAATCGTAAACAGAGCTATCACAGCTCCATTAAAGCAAATAGCTACAAATGCTGGATATGATGCTGGCGTAGTAGTAAGTAAGATTTTAGAAAGCAACGATAAAAATATAGGATTCAATGCAGCAACTGGTGAATATGTAGATATGTTCAAAGCTGGCATCGTTGATCCTGTAAAAGTTGAAAGAGTAGCCCTTAAAAATGCTATCTCAGTTGCAAGTATGCTTCTAACAACAGAAGCTACAGTAAGCGACATAAAAGAAGAAAAATCGGCAGCTCCTGCTATGCCAGACATGGGCGGCATGGGCGGAATGCCAGGCATGATGTAACACAAAACAAAAACCTACATGTAGAGCCATTTGCATGTAGGTTTTAAAAAATCTATTTTTTTGCTATAATTGTATAATTGACCTTACGCACTATAAGCACACCTAGGTGTGCTTATAGTGCGTAAGGTCAATTAATAAAAAAGGAGTTATAGGGCAAATGTCAAATCTACATGCTATAACTTCATTTTTTAAAAACTCACATATCACACTTGAAACAAAGCTTCTTTTGCAAGATAACAAGCCTTGTCACTGTAACTGTATCTTTAGGCTTAAGGCTAGATTGATACTTCTTTTAAATACATTTATCCCTCGATGTCCGTATTATTGTACATATTTCGCTTTTAGGCGAACTGGTGTACACCCTCCTTTGACTTATTAATTTTCACACAATTTCACAATATTTAAAAAATTAATAAAACAGGAAATAACTATGTCAAAAAATTATATAGTAGGCTTTCCAAGAATCGGAGAGCAAAGAGAATTAAAAAAAGCATTGGAGAGTTTTTGGGCCAAAAAAATCCCATTTGATGAAGTAGAAAAAGTAGCAAGCAAACTAAAAAAGAGACACTGGTTATATCAAAAAGATGCAGGTATAGAGCATATAAGTTCAAACGATTTCTCACTCTATGATAATATGCTAGATACGAGCATTATGCTAGGCGCAATTCCGCAAAGATTTAAGCAGTTAGAGGGTGAAGAGTTATATTTTGCTATGGCTAGAGGTGATAAAAACAGTGTCGCCATGGAGATGACAAAGTGGTTCAATACAAACTATCACTATATAGTCCCTGAACTCTCTCCTGAAGATAACTACATAGCAAATTCTAAAAAGATAGTTCAAGAGTTTAATGAAGCAAAAGATATAGGCATAAAAACAAAGATCAACCTCATCGGTCCTATCACTTATCTTGGTCTCTCAAAAAGAACTGATGGTGGCGATACTTATGAATTTTTAAGTAAAATTTTACCAATTTATGAACAAATCATAAAAGAGATAAGCCTATTAGATAACGATATAGTCATACAGATTGATGAGCCAATTTTTGTAAAAGATTTAGAGCCAAAAGTCTTAAGTCTTATAAAACCAACTTATGACAAACTTGCAAATGTATCTCTACATGTAAAGATTGTGGTAAGCACATATTTTGAGAATTCAAATGAAGCAACTAAAATCTTAGTAAACACTCCTATTTGGGCACTGGGGCTGGATTTTGTACATGGTGAAGAAAATCTAAAAAGCCTTGAAATCATAGAAAAAAGCGGTAAAAAGCTGATTGCCGGCGTGGTTGATGGTAGAAATATCTGGAAAAATGATATAAATAAAACTATTTTGCTTTTAGAAGATATAGCCAAAAGCATAAAAAAAGATGACATCATCATAGGCTCTTCGTGTTCACTTCTTCACACTCCTTTTTCTTTAAAATACGAGACAAAAATGGATAATGAGATTAAAGAGTGGTTGAGTTACACAGTTGAAAAATTGGATGAAATATCTCTCATATCAAAGCTGTTTTTTGATGGTCTTGACTCTTTAGAAGACAAAGACAAGATAGCACTAAAGAACAATAAAGAGGCAAACTTAAGCAGAAGAACATCTACAAAGATACATGACAAAGAGGTGCAAAACAGAGTAAAAAATCTTGAAAAAATCCAAAGAGATGGAGATTTTAAAGAGAGGATAAAACTCCAAAGAGAGATTTTGAAGTACAAAGATTTAGCCACGACGACTATCGGCTCATTTCCTCAAACAGATGAGATCAGAAAAGCCAGGCGAGAGTACAAAAACAGACTAATCTCAAAAGATGAGTATGAAAAAGCGATGAAGGACTATATAGACGAGTGCGTATCGTTTCAAGATGAGATAGGTTTGGAAGTTTTAGTTCACGGTGAGCCCGAGAGAAATGATATGGTTGAGTATTTTGGTGAGCAGTTAAAGGGTTATGGATTTAGTCAAAATGGCTGGGTACAGAGTTATGGCAGTAGATGTGTAAAGCCTCCATTTATATACGGAGATATAAGCAGACCAAAGCCCATGACAGTAGATTGGATAACCTATGCACAGAGCAAAACACAAAAGATCATGAAGGGTATGCTGACTGGATCGGTAACTATACTGAACTGGTCATTTGTTAGAGACGACATGCCACGAGACGAGGTTTCAAAGCAGATTGCTATCGCTATAAATAATGAAGTAGATGACCTCCAAAAAGCGGGCATTAAGATCATTCAAGTCGATGAAGCAGCCTTTAAAGAGGGCTACCCTCTGCGAAACAGTAAGATACCATCATATGAAAAATGGGCAGTTGAAAACTTCAAGCTTTGCGTCAGTAGTGCAAAAGAGCAGACTCAAATCCACACGCATATGTGTTATAGTGAGTTTAACGACATCATCAAAACCATAGAAGCCATGGATGCTGATGTCATCACAATAGAGACAGCACGAAGCGGAAATGAGCTTTTGAAAATCTTCAAAAAAGTAGGATACAAACAAGAAGTTGGACCAGGAGTTTACGACATCCACTCTCCTAGAGTGCCAAGTGTTGAAGAGATAGTAAAACAGATAGAGTTACTGCTTGTTGTCTTGCCAAAAGAGCAGCTATGGATCAATCCTGATTGCGGCTTGAAAACTAGAAAATGGGAAGAGGTAAAACCTAGTCTAAAAAATATGGTTGAAGCTGTGAAAATAGTAAGAGAGAGACTAAAATAACAATCTAAAAGGCATCTTTCAAGATGCCTTCTTCTCTACATAATTATCAACAACCCACTGTGAAAATGGTATAGACGATGTAAAGGCTGGGCTTACTGCATTCAGTACATGTATGCTCACGCCATCACCCTCCACTACAAAATCCTGTACCAATTCAAGCGTCGTGGTATCTAAAAGTTGGGCTCTGATTCCAGGCGTACTCCAAGAGTCGAAACCACTCATATCTAAAGGTTTCGTTAATCCTTTTGCTAGATTTAAAAGATATGATTTTGAGTATTTTTTCACTTCGCTTATGGCTAGATTTCTAAAACCAAAAGCATTTGTCAAAAAAAGTTTCGCTTCATAATATAGTATTTGAATCATTTCAGATAGATTAAAATTATCAAATCCTTTATAATTTTCTCTCCAAAAAGCTGGAATCGCCGTTGGTCCAATTTTACTGTCATCTTCAACCGCATATGTGTAGTGAACACCCAAAAATGGATTTGCAAGATTTGGCACAGGATAGACATTTGTCTCTAGACCGCATACATTGTGCTTATCTTTTAGATAGATTCCCTTAAAAGGGATAATCACATACTTATCTCCAAAACCAAAATCTTTAGCAATCTCATCAGCATAAAGACCAGCACAATTTATCAGCTTTTTGAACCTCATCGCACCTCTGCTTGTCTCTATCTCGTACTCATAATTTCTCTTTATATAAGCAGTAGAAGTCAAAACCTCTACACCTAAATTCTGCACTACTTTTTTGAACTCCAAAGTGACTTCTCTTGGATCTATAGTTGCTGTTGTGGGTGAAAAAAGAGCCTTTTTGTGGGTTTTTATGAGTGGAAATTTTTCATTAAGTTCATCTTCACTCAACCAACTAAGCTCCACTCCATTTGCATCCCCTCTTCTCTTTAGCTCCTCTAAACCTTCTACTTCTTCACTATTTTGCGCAACTACCACTTTCGCACACTCATTTATGCGAAGATTATGCTCCTTGCAAAATCTGTGCATACTAGCATTGCCCTCTTTTGTAAATTTTGCTTTGAGAGAATCAGCACTATAGTAAAATCCTGCATGCAAAACACCACTGTTTCTACCACTGCTGTGCATTGCCACTTCACTCTCTTTTTCTATAAGAACAATGCTTGCATCTTTAAATCTCGTTTTTAACTCTCTTGCAACATTTAGTCCGATAATTCCCCCGCCGATTATGAGATAATCATACATGTAGAGCCTCCAGACTCTTTTTGTATCTATATTTATGCAAAAACATTGCTATAGCAAAAACTACAACTCCGACGATATTTGTCACTTGAATCAAACCAAAATAGTTCTCTATGTGAAATATCTCATCTTGAGAAAAGAAAAGTATAGTAGCGATAGCAAAAAGAGCTCTTTCGAACAGAGTCATTTTCATATCCCAAAAGCCTTCAGAAACTGCTGCTATCCCTAAGAACCCAGGAATTGCAAAAGCAAATACTTCAAACTTTTCTGGCCATGTACCAGTTATCAATGGACTAAATGCAAAAAGTAACGGCATGATATAAAATGCTTTTCCTAAAGACAATGCCCTAAAACCAGTCTTCATAGGAGGAGTCCCTGCTATCGCTGCTCCTGCAAATGCAGCTAGACAAACTGGTGGCGTAAGATTAGATACTTGAGCCAACCAAAAGACCATCAAGTGCGCAGAAAGTAGATACATCGTCGCTTGAGGAACGCTGATACCTGCACTAACTAGTGCTGCAGTCGCGGGATCTAGCATCAAACCTACTAGTGCTGGGGCTGAAAGGACAACCAATACAACATAAGCCGCCGTTGTAGGAAGTCCCATGCCAAGCACTATAGCAGCTACTGATACAAGCATCAAAGCTATAAAAAGATTGCTATGAGACCACTCTATTATAAGCTGTGAAAGAGTTATACCGATTCCGGAGATATTTATCACTCCAACTATGATTCCTATGCTTACAAGTAGCGTTCCTGTGACCACCATATTTTGTGCGCCACTAGCTAACGCTTCTAGTATAAGTCTAAAATTCATCCTCTTTGTTTTAGTTAAATATGAAGCTCCTACTATCGCTACCATCGAAATCCCAGCTGCATATGTAGGAGTAAATCCATATATCAAAAGAAATACCAACACCGTAATCGGTATCAAAAAGTGAAAACCTTCCCTTACAATAGGCCAAGCTTTTTTATCCACCTTTTCTGCCTCGATATTATACTTTTTAGCATGTATATGGATGTAAAAAGATATAGATATAAAATACAAAATAGCAGGCAATATCGATAAAACTATGATAGTAGAGTACGCTATCTGAGTCATCTGAGCCATTATGAAAGCTCCCGCACCCATGATAGGAGGCATTATCTGCCCACCTGTACTAGCACTCGTCTCTATAGAAGCTGCGAACATCGGTTGAAATTTTGCTTTTTTCATCATAGGAATTGTGATGGAACCTGTTGAGACAACATTTGCCACGGCACTTCCTGAAATAGTTCCCATAAGGGCTGAGCTAAAAAGAGCTACATGCCCAGTTCCCCCTTTAAATCTTGAAGTTGCAACTGAAGCAAGTTCTACGATAAAATCTCCCGCTCCACTCTTCATCAAGAAAGCTGAAAAAAGTATAAACATAAATACATATGTAGCTGAAATCGTAGCAATCGGACCAAATGGACCCTCGCCTGTATAGTACATTCTATACAAAAACCTCTCTATACCCATACCACCAAAGGCAAAAACTCCTGTTAAATATTTACCAAAAAAGAGCAGATAACCAATGGCGATAATGATCATAACAGGTATGATAAAACCTGTAGTTCTCCTTAGTATCTCTATGGCTACAAAGATAGTAACACCAGCATAAAAGAGATCTGATGGGCGCATATTGCTGTTCGCCACAGCGTAAAAACTATCTTCAAAAAATACCATATACATAACAATACTCGAAGCAAGGAGAGCTAAAAATATATCGTATATAGGTATGATATCTTTAGAAGAGTGTTTGGATACCCTAAATGTTAAAAAACCTAAAGATGCTAGAAGTGAAAAATGGGCTGCATTAAACCTTAGATTGCTGATTCCGCCCCAAATGTTGATATAAAAGTGAAAAAGTGCGATAAATATGGCATAAACAAAAATAAACTTACTTAAATGTTCTCTGCTCATTGTAATTTCTCCTAAAAGTTTGAGTGTATGATTGGCTCCTTTAGAAACTATTTCGTGAGGCTCAGACCAACGGGAGGATTTGCCTCTAAGAAATAGTTTTTAAAGGAGCCAATCATATGTGGCGAATCTCTTCGCCACATTTTTGAATCCTATTTTGCTATCAATCTTGTTGGGATTTTTAAACCCATCTCTTTGTAGTACTTAGCAGCTCCTGGATGGAGTGGCATAGGAAGACCATCTATCGCTTTTTGTAAACTCATAGCTAGTGTAGCTTTGTGTACTGAGTGCAAGAAAGGCAGATTTTCATATATAGTTTTTGTCAAAAGATATACAGTCTCTACTGGTGTATCTTTTGCAACAACCAATAGATTTGGTTGTGCTATCGTATGAACATCCTTAGTTTGTCCCGGATAAGTTCCCGCTTTTATAGTAAAAGGAGACCAAACAGGGTAACTTGCATCTATAGTCTTTAGATTGTCAGCATTAAACTCTAAGATTTTAATCTTATCTGCACCGATTGTTGCAAAAGCATTTGTAACTGCACTTGTTGGAGGACCAGAAGGTGTGTTCATACCGCCAATCTTTCCATCTTGAAGAGCAGTTGAGCTAGGGCTATAACCTAAGTATTGGATATTCATTTTATTATAATCAATACCTAATGATTTCATGATAGTCTCAGCTGAAACTCTACTACCTGAGTTTCTACCACCTATAGAAAATCTCTCGCCATATAGATTTTTAAGATCCATTATATTGCCGGTTTTTGCATATTTGTTATAAACAGTGAACTGCTCAACATTTTGCCATAGCATTGAAACTGATCTTAGGTTTACTTTCGGCTTGCCTTCATATTTGCCTTTTCCCTGCCAAGCCATTGAACCAAAAAGACCTTGGATAATAGCAAAGTTAACTTCACCCTTGTCTATCATATCTATATTTTCACTGCTTCCTGCGCTTGTCATAGCAGAAAAAGTCATCTTGTGCTTTTTAGCAAGTTTCAGACTCGCGATAGTGGCAATACCAACTCCAACAGGATAATAAGTTCCACCTGTACTAGCTGTTGCTATTATATACTTCTTCTCTTTTGGTGCAGCATTTAGTGTACCAACCAATGAAACAGCAACCGCTGTTGTGACTAAAACTCTTTTGAGTAATTTACTTTTGCTCATATATGCTCCTTTTTGTAATTTTACGAACATTATATCACAAAAAGTTTCAAAATAGTTTTAATATTGTTTAATTTTTTGTATTTTTTTTCAGACTGTTACAAATCTACACTATTTTTTCTCTACAGTATAGCCTTGACCCTTTAGCGAGAGTATAAAATCATTTGAAGAGATTTTATCTTTCAATCTTTTCATAACTGTTCTAAAGGTAGTATCTGATTTATTTTCATCATTCCAAAGTGCAAGTTTACACTCTTTTATGGTGACTATTTTTCCGATATTTCTAAGCAGTATATCTAAAAGTTGTGTCTCTTTTTTCGACAGTTTTACAAGTGTTGAGTCGAAATATAGCAGTTTTTGTGTTAGTGAATATCTGTAGTTTTTGTTAATCCTAAGTAGTTTCTCTTCTGTGCTATTTTTTTTCTCTTTTAAAACTTCTATCTTTGCTTTTTTGAGGATTTCCATCATATTATCAACATTTATAGGCTTCACAAAATACCCCAAAACTCTAAAGTTTATGGATCTTAGGAGCTTATCTTCATCTTTATAAGCAGATACAATTATGAACTTTTGATTGTGGATAAGCTCTAGCATTTTCTCTATCATATCCATTCCATCAAGACGAGGCATCTTTATATCGGTCAATACCAAATCAAAATATTTACCATTTTTAAGTTCATCTTCAAAGATATCCAACCCATCTTGTCCATCAGCAGCCACAACAACATCTTCAAAAATTGTATTTAGATAAAAGCTCAAAATTTCTCTTGCATCAACCTCATCTTCGACTAGCAATACTCTCGTTGTGTCCATTTTATTCCTCCACCGGAAGAGTAATCGTAAACTTTACTCCACCTTTTATATTGTCTATTTTAATGATACCTAGCATACTGTTTTCTATGATCATCTTAGTCATATACAGACCGATTCCTGTTCCTTGTTTTTCAAATTTGGTTGTAAAATATGGCTCAAAAATTCTATCTATGATCTTCTCTTTGATCTCTCCGCCATTATTTGAGATAACTATCTCGTAACTTTTTTTTGTTTTTCTACCAACTACTGAGATATTACCTTTAAATTCCTTATCTTTCTCTTTTATCTGTAAAATTGCATCTTTTGCATTTGATATTATATTTAAAACTGCCTGCTTAAACTCATTTTCAAAACTATTTAGCATAAAATCCTCAACCTCTATCTCCATACCTATATCTTTTTGCTCTAGTTTCGTACTCATTATATCTATAGTTGAAAGAAGAGCACTCTTGATAGAAAATTTTGATCTTTGCTTGCTTGGTTTATAGAAGTTTCTAAAGTCATCGATGGTATGAGACATATACTCTATCTGTTTTTTGCCTTTGTCTAGATATTTGCTAATCATATCTCTGTTTAACTTTTGATTTTCAAAATTGTCCCTTACAAAGTGCAATATAAGTGAGATATTATTTAAAGGTTGTCTCCATTGGTGCGCTATTGCCCCTATCATCTCACCCATGGCTGCTAGTTTATTTTGTTGTACTAAAAGCCTATCTTTTGCGATATTTTTATCTACTTCCTCTTTTACTCTAAACTCCAACTCCTGTTCACTCTGTTTTATAGCCGTTATATCATATATGTAACCATACAAATCTGTTACATGTCCAAAATCATCTTTTATAAAAATAGCATGAGAAAAAACCCACTTAAAAGAGTCATCATCTATACTTCTTATCCTATATGTACAAGAAAAACTCTCCAAACCATTTTCGATATGCTCTCTTAGCGAACTAAGAACCATATCTAAATCATCTTTATATATAATATCAGCATACATTATGTTTTTTTGAAGCAAATCGTCCGGCATATATCCAAATTTTGAGATACTTTGAGAAACAAAAGTAACTGTAAGATTTTCATCATTAAGCCATCTAAGCAAGACGATATCTCCCTCTTTTACCAACCTATTTGTGTCTTCTAGTGACCTCTCTATCCTCTTTCTTTCTACTATATTCATAGCCATCATCAAAAGTCTCTCAGGCTTATTTAATTCATCGAAAAAGATTTTACCTCTTGAAAGCGTCCATTTGTATCTATTTAACTTCGTTTTGAGTCTATACTCAGCCATAAAATGCTCTTTTTTACCACTTATATGCTCATCCATTCTTTTTATAACACTATCTCTGTCATCCTTGTGTATCAAAGAGAGCCACTCGTTATAAGATTTTATATCACCCCTTTTATATCCAAACATACTCAACCATGTATTTGAAAAAAATATCTTTCCTGTTTTAAAATTTATATCCCAAAGACCATCATTTGTGGCTATTATGGCTAATTCATACCTCTCTTTCCATTTACTAAGCAGCATATTTTTTGTTTCAAATCTTTTATTGTAAGTTGAAAATATTTTTTTGATAAAATTAGCAAAAGAGAGTGATGAGAAGATAAGTATGAGAGTAAAGGCTATGATTATCATCTTTGCAGCTCTTATTTTGCTTTGGAACTCTTTTTGAATTTTCTGTTTTTCTTTAACATAAGCATCTTTGATGAAATTCCTATTTACCTTCAATCCAATACCAAAGCCATATTTGTCAAAATTATAGAAATTTTGTTTTTGAAGAACTGGCTCTGTTTTGTTGGGATCGATTTTAGACAAAACGGCTTTTAAACCGCTCCATTTTGTATGATTAAAATAGTTAAAAAAATACCTCTCATTATAATCATAAAAATAGAAATAGTACTCTCCATCCTTTTTAAAATCATCTCTAATAGAGTTAAAAAATGTTTTAGCAGTAAATTTTTTCAAATCATCAGAGACAGAAAAAGCCCCGATATACCAATCTAATTTTTTTATATATTCAAAATAGTTTACTTGTATAGTCTGTTTCAGATCATTTTTCCAGTAAAAACTGCTCTTCTGACCTTGAGAAGCTATATATAGAAGCGTTAAGTATAGTGATTTTTGATTGTTATAGTTATTGAAGATGAGTTTTTGGATATCTTTTATAGCATCCAAGCCATACAATACACTTAGATTTTCTCTTTTGAAAACAACAAATTTAATATCTCGCTTAAACTCCATATCTTTTAAAAAAGGCTTTACTGACTCTACAGTAATCTCTTTGTTATCTACCTCCAAACCATGTATAACACCTTCGATCTCGTGTACATGTAACTGCATATCTTTTTCTACATTTTTAAAATGCTTATCAACTTTGTCTATGTTTTTGATTATATAGTTTTGCAGTTTTTTACTATTGTTGTAACTTTGCTGAAGTTTTGATTTTTGAGAAATCAAATCAAGTTGGGATTTTCTGTCAAAATTCAATATCAAAGATGAGACAACAAAAGATACCGCAGAAAGAAGCAAAATGAAAAATACAGGAAAATACAGAAGTATCTTCTCTATGTCCTTTAATCTATATAGATGTCTTGATTTCCTAAACAAAATCTATCCTTAAATTATTTAATAGTATAATACCACAAATATATTTAGAGGATAGAGATATGGGAAGAGCTTTTGAGTATAGAAAAGCGGCAAAGATGAAAAGATGGGGAAATATGTCAAGAGTATTTCCAAGATTAGGCAGAAGTATTACGATGGCTGCAAAAGAGGGCGGGTGCGATCCTGAAAGCAACGCAAAGCTAAGAACAGCCATACTAAATGCAAAAGCTGAAAATATGCCAAAAGACAATATAGAAGCGGCCATAAAAAGAGCTAACAGCAAAGATGCAGCAACTTTAAGCGAGATAACATACGAAGGCAAAGGACCTCATGGGTCACTCTTTTTTGTAGAGTGCGCAACAGACAATCCAACAAGAACCGTAGCCAAAGTAAAATTTAACTTCAAAAAAAGTGGCGCAGAGATGCTAAATAACGGCTCACTTGATTTTATGTTTTCAAGAAAAGCAGTTTTTGAGTTTGACAAAACTGAAGATATGGATTTAGATGAAATCGAGCTAGAACTAATAGATGCCGGACTAGAAGAGATAGAGGAAGAGGATGGACTCGTACTGATTCACGGAGACTACAAAGACTTTGGAAATCTATCACATGCTCTTGAAAGTCTAAAAATAGATGTAAAAAAAGCAACCCTAGAGAGAATAGCAAACACTCC
>Ga0256840_1002341_pt1 | contig 16795 bp, 19 predicted proteins | sample 355202metaG_FD_185969 | JGI IMG/M metagenome (GOLD analysis project Ga0256840, IMG submission 185969) | Hydrothermal vent microbial communities from Mid Atlantic Ridge, Atlantic Ocean - 355-202 | ecosystem: Environmental > Aquatic > Marine > Hydrothermal vents | place: Atlantic Ocean: Mid... | reverse complement strand
CCTTTATATAGTAGTTTATTATACTATATCTGTGGTTTTAAAGAGATAAATATAGAGAGTTTTTAGGATTATTTTGGTAGGATGTTTTATATTGTTTTGAGATTGGGTTCTTTCACAGTCTCGTAGGCATCAATTTTTATTTTTTCTATGCAGTAGCATCACAGATATTTTCCAGCAGCTAGTATTGGTAATATCAATGCATATACTTCATCAGACGCTTGAAGAACACTTTCTTGGTTCTAACACAAGAAATACATACAAAATACACTGCAAAACAGGCACTGTTGTACACTATTTGCTTTTCCTGTAATATCAGAATTAACTTTATTATTATGGTTTTATTAACGCAATAATAACAAGTTATATTTGGTTGCTTATTTTTTATGTTGTAATGGAGCGATTAAGGAGCGAATATAAAGATTCACAAGGGATTAAAACTATCGACTCAATCCCTCAATAATAATTTTTTCCATTTTTTTGGTATCTGCAAATTGTACACACTCTATAGAAGCTTCGATATATTGTCCATTGTCTATAAAATTACTGTAGTCTATTGGTCTATAGCCATTAGCCAGACATATTAAATCAAAAAATAGACGCAATATCCTTCCGTTTATCTCATAAAATGGATGAAGAGCGATAAGTTCGCCCTGATAGTATGCAACTCTTTTTGCAAATACTACTCTATCTGTATGAAGTTGCAAAAATTTTTCTTTTTCCAATTCGATAAAAATGCGTTTCGATTCACTTTCTAGATATCTTGCTAGGCAAAATTGAGAGTCTCCCTTACTCATGTTCATATCTCTATATAAACCAGCAAAATTATACAAAGATTCAAAAGTTTTTTTATGAAGACTTTTGAAGTAATCTTCATTAAAATCAGTGTTCACGGAAATATCTTGTGAAAATACCTCATAAGCCTCTAGGAGTAAATTATTTTCTATTTCATGTATTAGTTTTGAATCAGTTATGCCTAACTTGTTTTTAGGTACATCTGAGCCATCTATATAAATAGGAGAGTTGTCAAGCCGATACTTTGACATTATACTTTACCATCAAATCTTTTGCCTTTTTAATTAAAGATTTTGAAACAGGCTTGTACCCCTCAATTTTTTGGGAGTTATAAACTATTTTTAAAATCTCTTTTTTTTCTATGCGAAGAGTTTTCATATGGATACCTCAAGTATAATTTATTCATTATTATTATATCATAAGAAAATCAAACCTTACCTTGTGTGGGTTTTGTTGTATAAAAAAAGAGTTTTATAATATTAAGTTAGCCAAAGAAACCACACTTAGAATATAAAATATTGGACATTGAATCTTGTAAATATTTAATTCTAATTTATATAACTATGTTATGATTTCATAAAAAAGGCTAGATGTGAGATTGATTTTATCTGTGTTGGTTTTGTTGAGTGTTGGTTTGTGGGCAGATGTTTCTATGACCAAGGAGGCTATGCATGAGTACAAGAGGGGCAATATCTCAAAAGCTGTGAAATTGCTCGGCAAATCTTGTGATGATGGTGAGATGCAAGCTTGTGTTAATCTAGGTTATATCTACACAAGAGGGTTGTCTGTGAAAAAAGAGTTTGCAAAAGGGTTTGCCCTTTTGAAAAAAGCTTGTCAAAGTGGCAACAATAAGGGCTGTGTTGTTTTGGGAAATGCCATCATGGAAGAAGAGGGAAATCTTTGGTATAACTTTCAAAGAAACAAGGCTCCAACACCAAAAGATATAAAAGAGCATGAAAAAAGATTGGATGTGGGTAAAAAGTATCTTTCAAAGGCTTGTGATGCTGGTTTGGCTATGGGATGCAGTAGATTGGGCGGCGTTTACTGGAACTATATACAGCAAAACGGTGGTATAAAAAAACAACCAAAATTGGCCAAGAAGGCGTTTGATACCTTGAGTAAGGCTTGTGATTTGAAAGATATAAGAACTTGCATGCAGCTTGGATATACTTATGAAAATATCGGTGAAACAAAGTTTTCCGCTGCCGCAAAGATATATAAAAAAGCTTGCGACTTTGGATATAAAAAAGCATGTAGCGACTACGACAGGTTACATAGTTCAGGATACTAGAGAGAGGCTAGTATCCCGTTTGCTGCTCTTATGCCTGATGCCCAAGCAGCAGTGATTCCTCTGCTGGTTCCTGCGGCATCACCGATGATATAGTAGCTATCTTTTACCATAAAATTTTCATTTATGAACTTTGGTTTGTTTGAATATGTTTTGATTTCGGGATAGTACAGTATCGTTGAGGGATGCAGGACACCGGGAATTATAGTATCTAGCATTTTTAGGGATTTCCATATATCTCTGAGGATTTTTGCAGGCATACTTAGGGATAAGTCTGCTGCTACCGCACTTTTAAGGGTCGGCTCAAAATCATACAAGTCGCTATTGAAAGTCTCTTTCTTGCTCCTTGAGCCTAGTCTAAAGTCTCCCACTCTTTGCATTATGACAGAGCCACCGCTAAGTTGCATCACCATCTGTCCTAAAATTCTGCCAAATTGCTGCCCACTTACAACAGGCTCAGTCAATCTTATAGTTTTTAAAAGGGCAAAATTTACTAATCCATTTGGTTTGTTCTCTTTTGAGAGAGAGTGACCATTTACTGAGTAGTATCCTTTGTACTTTTCTCTGACTATATGTGCGCAACCAGAGTTTGTGCAAAAAGTTCTGACTTTATTTGGAAAAAGTATCTTTGGATCATAATAATCCTTGACTATCGGATAGTGCTCCTCTTTGGTTTCAACCCTTATGCCTATATCTACGATATTGTCATTGTACTCTACATGTAGAGTGTCCAACTGCTCTTGAAGCCAGTCATAATCCGCTCTTCCCGGCGCTAGTATAAGATTTTTAAATGAAATTTTTGAGCCATTTGTGAGTATTATCTCTTTTTTATCCGCTGCTACTTCGTGTACTTCATGTTGCAGAGCAACCTCTACATGTAGAGCTTTTAGTTTGTCTATCAGTGAAGAGATTAGCTGTGAAGATTTATCTGTTCCCACATGCGATTGGTCGATCGAAAGTATCTGTACTCCTATCTTTTGTGCTCTTTTGCTGTATTTTTCTATATTGTATTTTTGTTCTATTTTGGGGTAAAGGTGTGTTTTTACCTCTTTTAGTAACTTTTCTGCACTCTCTTGGCTCCAATGCTCCAGCGGAAAACCCACCGGAAATGTGTAGTTTTGTTTGCAGTCGTTTCTTAGTCCGCCTGAACTTATCTTTTTTTTCTCAAGCAAAAGTATAGAGCACTCAGAATTTTCTGCTAATTTAAATGCAGCTCCAAGACCGGCTGGGCCAGAGCCTACGATAATGATGTCATAATGTGATTTTACTGTTTTGTTTTTCATGACAGAGAGTATATCTTAAATTTTCTGAGCGACTCCTAAGACTTTACCTAAAATCGATACTTCGTTCAATTCTATAAGTTCAGTTTCATATGCACTGTTTTCTGAGATGAGTTTGAGTTTGCCATCTACTGTTATATCCAATCTTTTTACTAGTGTTCCTGCGGGAGTTTGCAATACAAATATCTCATTTTTGTCTTTTATGGGAAGTGTTTGACTTCGGTCTAAAAATATGATCGAATTGTTTTTGATGATGGGTTCCATCGAGTCTCCAAGGACATTTATGGCTTCAACATTTTTTAGCTTTGCCTCTCCTCTAAGCAGTATCGCCAACTCTTCATCCAACGCCAATGTCTCATACTCTTCATCGTCATTTATGGCACCCCATCCAGCAGAGGAGCTTATCTGTTTAAAATACTTTATGCTTATGAGATTTTGTGTCGAAGTGTGTAGAGATTCAGGAGATTGGTCAAAGAGTATATAATTTATCACCAAATTCTCCTTTGCGCAATACTCAACGATGGGTTTTAACGGAATGTTGTTGTTTTTCTTGGATCTAGAGAAGTGCTCTTTTGATATCTCCAAAGATGCAGCAATATCGCTATCAAATATCTTTCTATCCTCTTTTTGTTGCATATGAGCTCTTATCTTTTCTATGACGCTACTAAAATTCATATTTTGCTCCAATAGTTGATAAATATATCAATTTATCTGATAATTATATCAAAAATATCGCATAATTTTATAAAAGAAGGAGACGGTTAAATGAAAATACATCTTGATTTGGATTGTTTTTTTGCTAGTTGCGAGAGGGTATTGGATAGCTCTTTGTGCGGTAAACCGATAGCAGTTGGCGGTAGAGGCGATACAAAAATATTTCAAAAGGAGTTTTGCAGTAGGAGACTCTATGATAAAAATCGCGGGGCTTTTGTGCCAAATCTTTTTTACTCTGATGTTGGAGAAAAAAAGCAGGATTTTGATACATTTTTTATCGATAAAGATGAAGATAGGGTGAGGGTTAGAGGCATCATAACCACTGCATCCTATGAGGGTAGAGCTTATGGGGTAAAAACCGGCATGACCATATGGGAGGCTTTGAGATTGTGCCCTTGCTTGTTGGTTTTGCCACCAAATCATCTTTTGTACCATGAATTTTCACATAAGATTTTCGAATTTTTAAAACTTAAGATTCCTTTGGTGGAGCAGTATAGTGTAGATGAATTTTTTGGTGATTTGAGTGGCTGGGTTAGAGATGATGATCTTTTTTCCTATTGTCAAGAGCTGAAACAAGAGATTTTGGATAAGTTTGGGTTGCCTATAAGCATAGGTATAGCAAGTTCAAAATGGGCTGCAAAATTAGTCACAAACAGTGCAAAACCATTTGGGGTAAGAGAGGTAAAACCAAGTAGATGGGAAGAGTTTATAAAAGATATTCCAATCCAAAAATTTCCAGGCATTGCAAAGGGTTATGAGAGGAGATTGAAAAGCAGAGGTATCTATAAACTCGGAGAGATCAAAAGTGCAAAATCGCTCTTTTATTCTTGGAAAAAACCGGGAATTAGTCTCTATAAAAGAGTTTTAGGGATTGATAATGAACCTATAGCTACTAACCATCCTAGAAAATCTGTTGGCATAAGTAGAACCTTTGATCCCCTCAAAGAGAGGTGCGAGATAAAGAGAAGAGTGACTATATTGGCTAGAAATCTCTTTTATACTGTTTCTAAATTGGGTTTAAATCCTACGACATTCTTTTTAAAAATCAGATACGAAGATTATTTAAAGGCAAAACAGAGAGTGACGATAGATAGGCTTTTTAATGAAAATTTTTTCAAATTTTTGATTTTGGATATCTTTGATAAAATAGATCTCTATAAAGATTTTAAGATAAGATACATCGGAATCTCTGTATCCAATTTTATGGAGTACAAAAAGAGATCTTTTGATATTTTAAAATATGAGCAAGATCTTAAATTTAAAAAGCTAGGCGATTGTATAAAAACTCTAAGAGATAAACATGGTATCGATATAGTAAAAAATGGTTGTGAGATATAAGTACCCAACCAAGAGAAACACCAACTAATAGTGTTTCTCTTGGTTGGGTACTTAAAGCAAAGACCGTTTTAGTCTTTGCTTTATAAGGAGGTTTAATTGTTATGCATACTTATATAAGCATGAATCGCTTTTGCTGCGTTTTTGCCTTCGCCTAGCGCTTTTATGACAGTTGCTGCGCCACTGGCCGCATCACCACCTGCAAAGGTGCCCTCGACACTTGTCATATGGTTTTCATCTACGATAATTACTCCATTTTTATCTCTTTTGATTTCAGGTGCTTTATCCAAAAAGAGTCTGTTTGGAACAGTTCCTAGTGCCTCTATAACTGTATCCACACCCATATAGAAATTACTTCCCTCTATAGGAGTAGGTCGTAATTTTCCTTTTTTATCCTCTATGAGTTCCATTTTTACCAATTCCATATAGTCTATAAACCCATCATCATTTCCATGAAATCTAACAGGGTTTACTAATTCATGAAAGATAATTCCCTCTTCAAGTGCATGATGAAGCTCTTCCGCACGAGCAGGAGCATACTCTTTTGTTCTTCTATATATGATGTGAACCTCTTCCGCTCCAAGCCTAAGTGCAGTTCTAGCTGCATCCATAGCAACATTTCCAGCTCCTAAAACTGCTACAACCTTGCCCACATCTATAGGGGTATCCCACTCAGGAAATTTATACGCTTTCATGAGATTTGCACGGATGAGGAACTCGTTTGATGAGTAAACTCCATCAAGTGGATTCTCTCCTTGTATGCCCATAAATTTTGGAGCACCCGCGCCCATCGCTAAAAATACTGCATCATTTTGAGAAACTAGCTCATAATAGTAGATATTTTGTCCAACTGTATGATTTAACTCTATCTTGACGCCCATCTCTTCTAGTTTTTTAACTTCAGCGTCAACTATATCTTTTGGAAGTCTAAACTCTGGTATGCCGTATTGTAAAACGCCACCAGCTTTATGAAGTGTTTCATATATAGTTACAGCATATCCGAACTTTCTACACTCTGCTGCACAAGCCAGACCAGCTGGTCCGGAGCCGACTATAGCAACATGTTTATCTTCATTGTTTGCGACTATCTCTTCTACTTCTACTTTGTGTTTGGCTCCCCAGTCAGCTATAAAGGCTTCCAATTTTCCTATAGCAACGGGTTCGTCAAACTTTTTCAATATACAATCTCCCTCACACTGCTTCTCTTGAGGGCAGACTCTACCTGAGCACGCAGGGAAAGTGTTGTCATCTTTGACTAATAGATATGCCTCTTTAAATTTTCTTTGGGCAATTAAGAGATTCATCTCTTTGATGCCTATATTGACTGGGCATGCTGGTTCGCATTTTGGTTTTTTACATTGTATGCATCTTGCTGCCTCTTCTACGGCCTCATCTTCTGTGTATCCGTATGGTACTGATTTAAAGTTTTTTATTCGCTGCAATGGAGGCTGTTCTCCCATTGGAACTCTTGGTTTTATTTTTGGCATTGTCCACATCCTCCTTTGTGTGCTTCATAATATTCGTTTGCTTTCTTCTCCTCTTTTTTAAACATTCCATATCTCTTCATGGCTCGTGTCCAGTTAATCTTCCTGCTGTCAAACATAGGACCATCTATACAAGATAGTTTCATTTCGCCATCTATATAAACCCTACAAGATCCACACATTCCTGAACCATCTACCATCATCTGTCTAGTTGTAAAAAGATTGTCTATATTGTTGATAGCAAGCACTGTTGAGACAGCCTTCATAGTGGGTAATTTTCCACCACCAAATACATAATCAATTTTTACACCATTTTCTATCAGCCTTTTTAGTGTTACAACATAGCTTCCCTTGTCTCCAAGAGACCCATCTTCTGTAGTTATAAAGTGTCTATCTGCTATCTTTTTTGTCAAATACTCATCAGGATACACCTCTTTTTTGCTCGGAAATGTTTGTATAGATATGATATTATTTCCCTCGATTTTTCCAAGAGCATCACATATAGCATAGTTTTCAGCATGTCCACAAACTGCATCTGAAACTACAACTACTGTGCCGTAAGCCTTCTCCTCGATACCATTACCTAGTGGTCCTATGACATTTTCGAAGCTAGTCATCCCATCTCTTAACTCTTTGGATGTTTTACCAAGCTTTCTTATGAACATGGTAATTTTTCCATCATCAACTTTCATGACTGACATAGGGATTCTTTCCCCCTCTTTTCTAGTCATCAACATTACAAATTGCCCTGGATGAAATCTTTCGGCAACTTCTGGTGCCTCTACATCAACAAGGAAATCTATCGAATCCAAATCGATCATTTTTGTTATTTTAAACGCCACTGCCATCCTCCTAAAACTATTTTTGTTTAATACTATAGCAAAAAAAGAGATATGTATAGTAAAGTACATATGTTTTACATAATAATTATTATAATTTGAGATAATGAGTAGAAACGAAACACTTTTAAATGGGGTAAAAATTGTCTTAAAGCCCTATCTTTAGGGCCTTTGAAATTATATAGTTAATAATTGTTTTTATTGTTAGTTTAAGAGAACACCACACAGTTTGATACCCAAAACTAAGCTTTTGTGGGCACTCCTACTGTGTGGTGGTCTCTTTAAGGACATCTTATAAGAAATTCTATATAATACCACTATGAGTAGTTTTAACATAGTCAAGCTAGAAAATCAACAATGCAATATCAATATATCAGACAGACTTGATAAGAGTGCTATAAAGTTCATATATGGGCAAATTAAAAAGATAAAAAATACCAAATTTTCCTTGGTTAAGATTGATTGTTCGGAACTAAAAACGCTAGATTATGCTGGGGCTTTACTTTTGGCTGATTTGAGTGCTTCGTTTTGTGAAAATGGAGCATCTATCGTTGTGGCTGGATTAAATTCTGATTTTCAAAGCTTGATGTTTTTTGCCAGAAAAAATCTTCGACAGAAATCTCGCATAAAGTATATCAAAGAGAACTTTTTTATATCTATCATGATAAAGGCAGGCAAACAGACTCTGGATTCTTTAGAATCTTTTGCATTTTTTCTATCTTTTTTAGGAGAAACTCTTCTGCAGTTTTTCAGAGTTTTGGCGAGACCTTGGAAATTTAGATATAAAGCGACAGCCGTTCATATAGAAAAATCAGGTGCACAAGCACTTCCTATAGTAGCGCTTACCTCTTTTTTGGTGGGCTTAGTTGTTGCCTATCAGGGTGCAGAACAGTTGGCAAAATTTGGGGCAAATATATTTATAGTAGATATGGTCTCTATCTCCATGTTTAGAGAGCTTGCTCCCTTGATAGCCGCCATAGTTATAGCCGGAAGAAGCGCCTCTTCATATACCGCAGAAATCGGAACTATGAAGATAACAGAGGAGATAGATGCTATGCGCTCTATGGGTTTTGAGCCGATAGTTTTTCTTGTTTTACCTCGTATATTTGCGCTTGTGATTGCTATGCCGTTGATCGTATTTTTTGCTGATATTATAGGCGTATTTGGGGGAATGATAGTTGCAAAGTCGAGCCTGGGAATTTCATACACAGAATTTATACTAAGAGCAAGGGATGTTGTTGCGATGAAACATATACTCATTGGTCTCTTTAAAGCTCCATTTTTTGCTATGCTTATAGCGACAATCGGATGTTTTAGGGGTTTTCAAGTGACAGGTAGCACAGAAAGTATAGGACGATACACCACTATAAGTGTCGTAAATGCGATCTTTTGGGTTATAGCTTGTAATGCTTTAATCTCAGTAGTTTTGACGGATATAGGCATATGAGTAGGGTAATCATAAGCGTAAAGGATGTTGTTACTAGATTTGGCAAAAAAGTGGTGCATGATAAGGTCTCTATAGATATAAAAGAGGGCGAGATATATGGTATTTTAGGCGGTAGCGGTTCTGGAAAAACTACTCTTTTGCGAGAGATTATCATGTTGCAAAAGTTCAAATCAGGTAGCATTAGCGTTCTTGGCAAAAAGATAGAGAAGATATCATATAAAGATGCAGTAGAGTTAAAGAAAAACTGGTCAGTTCTGTTTCAATTTGGTGCACTTTTTTCATCTCTAAATGTTTTGGAAAATGTCTCAATTCCCCTGATAGAATATACCGATATGCCCAAAGATTTTATAGATGAGGTTGCTCTTAGCAAACTAAAGATGTCGGGATTGAAAAAAGAGGCTACATATCTTTTCCCCAGTGAGCTAAGCGGTGGTATGAAAAAGCGGGCTGCACTTGCTAGGGCTTTGGTTATGGATCCAAAGATTTTGTTTTTGGATGAGCCTACTAGTGGACTAGACCCCGTGGGTGCTGAAAATTTCGATAGACTTATAAAAGAGCTCGCAACTCTTTTGAAGCTAACAGTTGTTATAGTGACACATGATTTGCATACGATAGAGCATGTGCTAGATAGATTTTGTATAATTTTTGATAAAAAGATACTTTTTGAGGGAGATTTGCAAGAGGCAAAAAACTTCAAGCATTATGCTATAAAAGAGTTTTTGAAGCTGGAAAGGTAGAGTATATGGAGAAAAGATTGAGTTATATCGTCGTTGGTGCATTTATGATTGTGCTTACTTTGTCTCTTTTTTCGTTTTTATATTGGTTGGCTAGATATGGAGACGAGAGTGTGCAGCATGACTATTATCATACTTATTTTACGGAGTCTGTTTCAGGGTTAAGCGTGGAATCGTTGGTAAAATACAGAGGCGTAGAAGTAGGAAATGTAAAGGGTATCTCTATAAATAAGCAAAACAGTGAAGAGGTTGAAATTTTGCTAGAGATAAAAAAAGGCACACCGATAAAAAAAGATACTTATGCTGAGTTAGGCTCACAAGGGATAACGGGATTGAAGTATATAGAGTTAAAAGGCGGGGATAAAAATTCACCACTACTTAAGCGAAAAAAAGGTGAAATTCCAACGATAAAATCAAAAGTATCAGTTCTAGCATCACTATTTGATAATAGTAAAATCATTACACAAAAGATAAATGGAGTGCTGGATAAAATTGGGAATCTGCTTAGCGAAAAAAATATAGAAAATTTTGACAATATAGTTAAAAATTTATCAAACACAACCAGCTATATAGATAAAAATCGAGATAAAATAGGCAAGATGTTTGAACAAATATCAGATTTGAAGAAAAATATACAAAAAGATTTGGAAGTGATCACAGAAAATATCACAAGTTTTTCCGCTGATGGTAAAAAATTCTTAAATCATACTGTTGTGTTTGAAGATGCGCTTATGCCATCATTTAAAAAACTTGGTGAGATGGGAGAGAAAGCAGGGGCAGCAAGCGATGCTACGAAACTCTTTTTCAACGACATGACAACCCAACTAAAAAATGGTCAATTTGACTTTTCTGATATAGTAGAACAAAATATGCAAGTTTTAAATGAAACTGCATTGAGTCTTAGAAGTTTATCTATCAAATTAGATGAGATGGTAAATGAGTTAAAAGATAGCCCAAGCAATATACTGTTTAAATCGACCAAAAAGATTCCAGGACCAGGAGAGAGTCATGAATAAAATGATATTTCTAATTTTTGTTACTATTTTCATCGGTGGTTGCTCTTTTAAAGATGTAAGCCAACCGATAAAAAGATATGATTTACAAAGCGTAAACACAAAAAAGGTAAACTATAGCTCCGATAAAGTTTTAAAAGTTGCTCATTTTAAATCTCCTATTAATCTGCAAGGGGATAAAATCTGGTACCAAGTGAAAAGTTTAAGATTGGGCGCATATCTATACTCTAGTTGGAATCAGAATTTTAGCAGTATGGTTGAACAGCAACTCTCAAGCAGTATCTTTAAAAGTGGACTTTTTAAGAGCCTTTTTACAAATTATTCCAAGGCGAAAGCAGATTTTGTGCTGGAGGGTGAAGTAGTAAATGCTTTGCAAATTGTGGGCAAGGATAACTCGAAAGTGGTGTTTGAGATAAGGTTGTATCTCATAAATAGCAAAAATCATAAAATTGTTGGTTCAAAAGAGTTCGCATATGCTCAGAAGTGCAAACGATCCGATGCCATAGGTGCCATAAAGGCTTACAATGAGATAGTAAAAGTATTTGATAAAGAAGTGATATTATGGCTAAAGAGATTAGCGAAAGGCGACTAAATCGCCTATTGGAATTAAATAAAAAATTAGTCCTTGAAAATAGTTTTTCAAAGAGGATATCTCTTATATCGCAAACTATAAAAGATATACTAAATGTTGACAGATGTACTATTTTTATACATGACGAAGATAGCAAAAGTATGTGGTCGGTATATATAGATGGGTTAAGTTATATAGAAGTACCTGAAGACAAAGGTATAGCCGGAGAGGTTTACAGAACAAAGAAAACTATCATTAAGAACAGTCTCCAAAATGATAAACTCTTTAATAGCAGTATAGATGAAGGAAGTGGTTACATCACAAAATCAATCCTTGCTATGCCCATAGTAGGCTATGGAGGGCGAGTTTTGGGTGTTATGCAGCTTATCAATAAGATAGATGGGAGTGAAGGTTTTAGTGAAGAAGATGAGAAGATCTTGAACTATGTTATAGGGCATATCAGTGCTTATCTAGAAGTGATGACACAAGAGAAATAGGATAGGAAAATGAGAATTTTTTTAATGACACTATTTTTAGCAATGACTCTTTTTGCTAAAGTTGACTACTCGTCAATGAGTACGGAGGAACTTTTGGCGATGATTGGATTTGTTCCTGCAAAAAACGAGAAAGCCTTTAAAAAAGAGTTATCAAACAGGGTTGGAACCATGAGTCAAAAAGAGAAAAAGATATATCTTAAAAATAGAAAAAAGTTGAAATAATGAGAACACCACACAGTAGGAGTACCCACAATATCAAGAGGTTTTGTATAGACAAGGCAATTGTTCGCAGGACTAACAAGTTAATTCAAGAACAATTAACGCAGTATATACGAAACCTCTTGATACCCGAAGGGAAGCTTATTTTTGGGCAATCTTTAAAAGATAAAAGTTTTCGAATTAACAAGTTAGTACTTCAAATTTTATATTTCAAATCTTACCCAAAACTAAGCTTTTGTGGGCACTCCTACTGTGCGGCGGTCTCATCATGAATTTTGCAAAGATATTTCTACTCGAAGATGATATCAGTTTAAACGAAACAATAGCAGAGTTTTTAGAGGAAGAGGGCTATAGCGTCAGTAGTGCATATGATGGAGATGATGCCCAAGAGTTGATGTATGAAAATAGTTATGATTTGTACCTATTAGATGTAAATGTTCCGGGCTTAAATGGCTTCGAACTTTTAAAAAGCGCAAGAGAAAATGATGACAGTGTGCCTGCTATCTTCATAACTTCACTGAACTCTCTGGATGATTTGGAAGTTGGATATAAGAGCGGTTGTGATGATTATCTGAAAAAGCCTTTTGAGCTAAAAGAGCTTCTATTTAGAGTCCAAACTCTGCTAAAAAGAGAATTTGCACATCTACATAGTGAGATGATAAAGATTTCAGATAAGATTGAATATGACATGCTAAGCAATGAATTAAAAGTTGATAAAAAAGTGGTTAGAATTCAAAACAAAGAAGCTCTGCTACTTAAACTTTTCTTGCAAAAAAGAGGAGAGATAGTCTCTCATGGTGTTATATATGATACTCTGTGGGATTATGATGAGGTGAGTAGTGATGCGGCGCTGAGGACATATGTCAAAAATTTACGAAAAATCATAGGAAAAGAAAAAATTGTCAGTGTTAAAAAACTGGGATATAAATTTACGACAGAGTGAGAAAAAGACTCTACTCTCCTTTTTTATACTCTATCTATTTTTTACGACTCTCTTACTGCTTTTTATGGCAATTTTTTACTACAATACCCAAAAAGATTTGATGCTAAAAGATAAGCGGGTAGGTTTGTCAAAATATGCAAATGATGAGATAAAAAGATTGAAATACCTACATGTAAATTTCGATAGAGTACCTAGAATCTACCCAAGAGACAAGAGATTTAAATCTGCCATCTATGATAGTGTTTATACTAAAATTTTCTCACTCTTAGATAGCAGTGATGTGGATCTGAATGAAGATATATATCTAAAAGATGGAAGTATATACTATATAAAAGAGCTAGAATCTTACTACCTAGGTACAAAATATGTGGTTATAGAGGTCAAAGATGATGGTATATGGCTAAAAAGAGTCTATAAAAATCTCGCCATTTATGGTGGGGGAATTTTGGCTGTTTTGCTTTTGATGGGGTATTTTTTACTCTATCTTTTGCTAAGACCCATGAGAGAAGCGATAGAACTACTAGATAGATTTATAAAAGATACAACACACGAGCTAAATACCCCTGTAAGTACGATTTTATCAAATATCGAGTTAAGTTCGAAAGAGCAGATAGATGAGAAGCTGCAAAAGAGGTTAAACAGGATAAAAATTGGAGCTAGAACGATATCAAATCTATATCAAGATCTAGTTTTTTTGACTCTCTCCCAAAAGATAGAGTCAAAAAAACAAAACGAGGATATCGCGGAGCTTTTGCAAGAGAGATTGGAGTACTTTTCACTATCGATAGAGTCAAAAAAGATAACATTAAAATCAAAACTCTCAAAAGGCATATCTCTACATGTAGATAAGAAAAAACTGACAAAACTTATAGACAATCTCATCTCAAATGCTATAAAATACAATAAAATAAATGGCACTATAGATGTAGTTTTAGCTGAAAAGTACTTCTATATCAAGGATAGCGGCAGAGGGATAGAGAAGGATAAGTTGGATTTGATATTTAAAAGATATGAGAGGGCGGATAGAAGTGTAGGCGGTTTTGGGATAGGACTTAGCATAGTGAGTAAAATCGCACAAGAAGAGGGTTTAAGGGTTGAAATAGACTCTGTATTTAAAAAATATACCACAGTAAAGGTTTCATGGTGAGATTTTTCATACTTTGTTTGTTGTTGGTGCTAAATCTAAGTGCTTCAGTGTATCAAAAAAACTGCCTAAGTTGTCACAATAAACTACCCATAAAAATAGACAAGTTTTTCTATCGTTACCTACTAAAATATAGCAGCGCCATAGAGACAAAATACGCGATGAAACTCTACTTGCAAAATCCAAAAAAAGAGAACTCCATACTAAACCCCGCACTTCTAAATAGATTTGGAGTGAAGAAAAAGACAACTTTAAGTGAAAAGGATCTAAAAAAAGCCATAGATGAGTATTGGGATAAGTACAAAATCTTTGGGAAGCTCAAATAGTTTCACAATCATTTCACTTTTTTATTTTAAACTTCCACTATACGACGCGTAAAAACAAAAAAGGAGTTTGAGATGAAAAAGATACTTTTAGCAGCATTGGCAGTTTTTGCCCTAAATGCAATGGCTGCGGATGATGGTGCGACACTGTTTAAGAAGTGTGCAGGATGTCATGGAGCAAATGCCCAAAAAAAGGCATTGGGTAGATCGGAAGTGATAAATACATGGAAATCTGACAAGATTATGTCAGCTCTTCTAGGCTATAAAGCAGGAACTTTTGGTGGAGCCATGAAAGGCATCATGAAGGGTCAAACTGCAAGTTTGACTAAAGAGCAAATCAAAACTTTAGCCAACTATATTCCTACTTTGAAGAAGTGAGAACGATGATCCGTTTGTGATCAGTTTTCAAGATCTTTAACCCACACATAGCGCACATTACTTCAAATGTTTTTGGAGTATAAAAGAGTATATGTGTGGGGTCTCTTCTATACCACCAATTTAAAAATTCTTCTGTATCGTTATTGTGAAAAAGTGTCATGATCGCGATAATTCCATCTTTTTTTAAATGTTTTTTAAAAAGAAGAAGAGTCTCTAGCGGATTTTTTAGATGTTCAAAAACTTCTGTTGAGGTTATAAGATCGTATTTTTTATCTTTGTACACTTCATCGGGCTGATAAAATTTATCAAATATATCTACATGTAGAGATCTCTTTTCTATAATCTTAGAGAGCACAGGACCTGGACCTGAGCCAAAATCAAGTGTTTCTGTAGCTTCATCTTTTATTGTATCCCAAAAAAAATCCAAAAAATTTTCAAACATCTTTACATAGCCACTGTTTTCAATACTATTGTTATGATTGTCATATTGCCCTTTTTCTCTCTCTGCGGGGACAAAAAACTCATCTTTTATAGCAATGGCTTCACACACGGAGCATTTGAGATAAATTTTTTCCCTGGCTTCGTCATTGATTATTTTTGTCTCATTGCCACATATTTTACACTTCATTTATCTTGCCTTTGTCATATTTATTTTACAAAATTCAGCTTTTATATAAATATTTCTTGTTATTATACTGTTTATGAACAAAATATTGTCTTTTACCCTTTTGGGTATAGTTGCGATCTTTTTAATGTTAAGTTATGAGTCCAAATTTAAAGGTGATGTGATAAAGCTCGGAATGAGTGCGCCATTCTCTGGAAATAAAGCAGATTTGGGAAGTGATATATATGTGGGAGCAAATGCTTATTTTCAAGATATCAATGAAAATGGTGGCGTATATGGAAGATTTTTTAAAATTATCAAAAGGGACAATAGATATGAACCAAGAATAGCAGTTGAAAATGCAAAGAAATTTATAGATCAAGATAAGATATTTGCTTTCTTTGCTACTGTTGGTACCCCAACTTCAAAGGCAATTTTACCAATCGCGATAAAAAATAACATACCTTTTATAGGTGCATTCTCAGGTGCAGAATTTTTAAATCAAAATGAAAGCATGCTCGTTCTAAATGCTAGAGTTAGTTATGAACAAGAGACAGAAAAGCTAATTCACTATTTTGTAGATATCAAAAAATTTACAAGAATAGCAGTTTTTTATCAAAACGATAGCTATGGAATTTCTGGTTTAAGGGGAGTGAGAAAAGCACTTGACAAAAGAGATTTGAAAATTATAGGTGAGGGCAGCTACAAAAGAAATACTCTCTCGGTTGGAAATTCATTGTATGAGATCGGACTTACAAGACCAGATGCCATCATATTGGTAGGAACTACGATGCCGGTTGCCCAATTTATAAAAAGAGCTAGAAAAGATAGAAAAATAATAAAAAATATCAACTTTGGAGTTCTCTCCTTTGTTAATCCAAGACTTCTCTTAAAGACATTGGATTATAGATCCAAAAATATCTTTTTTTCTCAGGTTGTTCCATCTCCATGGACATCTAGGATAGCCCAAGTCATAAAGTATAGAGAACTTATGAGTAAATACTATCCGAAGAAGGATTTTGGTTTTATCTCTCTTGAGGGTTATTTTATGGCTAGGATGACAGTGCAACTCTTTAAAGATGTGGGGAAAAATTTCAACAAAGATAATTTTATAAAAGAGATGAATAGAATATCTAACAATATCAAAAGTAGTAGCAGATCAAAAGATCAGATGAGTAAATGCTACTATC
>Ga0256840_1002340_pt1 | contig 16806 bp, 26 predicted proteins | sample 355202metaG_FD_185969 | JGI IMG/M metagenome (GOLD analysis project Ga0256840, IMG submission 185969) | Hydrothermal vent microbial communities from Mid Atlantic Ridge, Atlantic Ocean - 355-202 | ecosystem: Environmental > Aquatic > Marine > Hydrothermal vents | place: Atlantic Ocean: Mid... | reverse complement strand
GTATTTAGAGCTTTTTTATAATGCATTATAGAAATACCTTGGTTTCTTACCAATATACCGAAGTTTCTAGAGGATTTTAAACCCCCGATTTTTTAATTAAGCCCATTTTTTGTATTTATTGAAAAGGACAATGAGCAAGTACCAATATGTATATTTATTGCTACAGTAAGTGATCATAAAGATGAAAACTATGTAGTTCATGAATTAATTTTTAATCTCTCAAATCATGAGATGAAAGAAGATTTTCTTAGTGTCATTAATTCCAAACAAGGATCTTTAATTTTATTAAGTGAAACTAATTCAGTAATAGCCATATTTGATAATAAAAAAGAGCGTGAATTCAATAGCCACACTATTAACGCTGTCGTCAATGACATGCTTGTTAAACCAAATATAAACCCTGCGTTATTTGATGAAGCACTACAGTATATTTTTGAAATTGGCGATGCAAAAGAAATAAGAGACATATTTCGTGAAAATTCTCCAGATAAGAAAATACAAATATTTACTTTAGAGATTAACTAAAGTTCTTAACTTTTCATCACTCTTAGGATATAATAAGAAATATAAAAACTCAAAAGGATGTATAGTGTCATATCTTGAACTAGCACAACAACAAAACCTTTCAGTATCTCATAGTAAGTTTGAGTCACTAGAGATTTTGAATAAATATAAAGATTCTGTACCTCATGAAACTTATAAACTTTTGCAGTATGCTATAGGCACACAAGCCATAGAAGATATGTACCTCGATGAGAAAGAGATCCTTTTGCAAATAGCCCGTCAATCTGGTGAACTATCTAGCCATGACCTTATAGAAATGGTTCGAAGTAATAACTTTTAATCTTCACACCTCTTATGAATGATTTTGATAAAGAACTCCTAGCCTCTAATTTAATAGGAGCTAAAACTATAAAAGAGTTATCTATCAAAGAGCAACTTCTCACTACAGATAAAATTATACAAATAAAAAAAGATCCTATACAAGGCAATTTTGACTATGCACACCTAAAAGAAATAAATAGAATACTCTTTGCAGATATTTATGTTTGGGCAGGATTTGATAGATACGATATAGGATACCGTGGTGTTTTTCGTAAAGGCGATACGGAGTTTACCCATGGCAATCATTTACCAGAAGTTGCTAAAGATCTTTTTGATGCACTTAAAAGTGAAAATTACTTTAAAAACCTCGATAGAGAAGAGTTTATCAAAAGTGCTGCATCTTTTCTAAATGGATTAAATATCCTCCATCCATTCAGAGAGGGGAACGGACGCACACAAAGGCTCTTTATGGAATTATTAGCCCAAAATGCAGGTTATCCTATAGATTTATCTACGGTTAGCAAAACTACCACTATACAATCGTGTATTCTTGGTGCAAAAGGTAAACTTACTGGCTTTGAAAAGATTATTAAGTATGCACTCATATAGCATAGGGATAGTAGTGTAATCCTTTACATAAGTAAAGATTTTAAACGAATAGCCCGTTAAATGCCCCAAATAAATAAAATGGATTTAAAATGACAAAAGCATTTCTTGAAGATACTATACTTAAACCAGAAAATGAAAAACTTATCCTAGAAGCATTCTCTGAAAAAAATCTAAATAAAGTCAAGATATTTAACACCAAAAGAAGACCCAGACTAAAAAAATCAACTATTCAAAAACTAACTATAAATAATCTCTTAGTCTTAAAGGAGAACCATAAATGAAAGCATTAATATTTTCAGAACCTACATATATATTCATGACTCCAGATGAAATGTATGGAGAACTTGGAAAATTAAAGTCCTGCCACAAGTATGCAAAAAATGCGAATATCTACTTTATTACTAAAATGAAAAAAGTAAAGTTTGATACAAGATATAAGAAAGTTGACTTAAATGGAAATATCACTCTTAAAATAATACGGGGAGACAAAGTAGAAAAAGTAAAGTTTGATTCTATTGATTATATTTATAATATCAATAAGTCATACTTTCAAGAAATATTTAAGAGTAAGAACAATTTTTTCATATATCTCATGCATAATCAATATTTATCTCATAAAAGTCATATACGATTACTAATAAATGTATTAAAAAAAACTTTTTCAAAAAACATAATTAGTAAAAAAACATATTTCAAACTAATGAAAATCATATATGCAAAAGAGGTAAATGTAGTATTTTCATCAGCATATACAGTAAATATTGACGAACCAATACTCAAGGCTGCCACCCTGATTGATACTGAAGATCATCATGAAGTAGTACCTTTTGATAATGAATATGATGAAGACTGTTATAGTAAAGTCAATATGGATAACTTAAAGTTTAGAAAGTCTGGGAGAATAACTCTAACTATAGACCAGATTATTAATCTAAACAATATAGATGTTGGAAATCAAGAAGTATTATATATAGGACAAACTAAACGGGAACCATTCGAAAGATTATTGCCACACGAAAAGTTACAAAAATTAATAGCAACACATACGCGAAATGAACATGAAGCTATAGTTGTACATCTTTTTAATTTTAAACAATTAGTAAAATATCTTGATGATGATAAACTTGAAAAATCTGATAAAATCACAACACTTGAAGCAGAATTAATACACTATTTTAAACCTATAGAAAATAATCATTATAAAGATAGTAGTCGTAGTACCTGGAATCATATTAAAAAACTAAAATCTTTAAAATATTCAGACATTGCCATTGAATTAAATATTGATGGTGAATATTGTAAATTCAAAACAGACACTATCAATCTTGATAATAAAAATATTCATACAATCCAAGTAAAAATATAAATACGGCTGTTCTGATTTATAATTTATTTTCTATATGATTTTTTGCCTTTATACTAGCAATACCAATTAGTGCATCCATTGGTACTATTTTTAGATAAAGTTCTTCATCTAAATCAATATCAATTTCTTTATGTGTACAATCATCCATAATTTCCACTTTACCAGAATTTATCATTTGCTCAATTTTTTCATCAATATGATTATAAACAATATTACCATCTCGATCAAAAAGAGGTAAGTTATTATTAATTTTATAAAACTTAAAATCTATTTCATATCTCATATTATCAAATTTTTCTACAAAACTTTTACTCTGTGAAAAATGTTTAAAATGATATTCCATAGGTGAGTATATTTGATTAGCTTCTGCAAGTAAATCTCCGATTTTAACTTCTTTATTATCTAAATCATTAATACAAAAAAGTAGATTATCTTCTAAATAAGTTTTATCTGATAAGTGTACGATTATTTCAAATAAATTGGAAAGTTTAATATAACAGAAAAGCCCATTATCACTACTCATTAAAATAAGGTAGTGCTTATTTGAATCAAAATCAAATATACATTTTAAAGGTTCAATCATATCTTTTTCAAAGCCACTACCTAAAACAAATGTTTCTGCCGTTCCATAATCCGCAGTAAAAAGTGCATTGGATATATCTTTTGCTTTCTGATCTTCAAAATATTCTGGTAATTGATCTACAGCAAATTCATAAGCTATTTTTAAAAGACCAATTTTAAAATCTCTTACATCTAACTTATGTTCCATTTTTATTATAGGCTTAAATTTTTTAATATATTTATCTAAATCATAATCTATCTTATGAGTATCTGGACTAATTCCATTTCTTTTTAATGTTTTTTCTAAAATTGAATTAAATTTATCTTTATCATCTCCATCTATGCTGATTTTTATAACTGTTTTATCTTCTTCTTTTTCAACTTCGACCTCTGGGAATTGATATGGCGTAGGTATCCCTTTGTCATCTATATCAAATCTGACTTTACGATCATTATCATTTTCTATAATATGTGTACCTTCAAAAGGGTTTGGTACTTTTCCACTTTTCCCTTTTAAATTTAAAGCATTTCTCTGATATTTACTAAAAATATGATTGGTTAATTTACTATCTACTTTTCTACCTAATGTGGAGTTACAATTTTTACAAACAGTATATATATGATAATATCCGCCTAGTGCATCAGGGATGACATGTTCATCAGAAAACTCTTTTTCATCTTTTTTTATTCTACATATAATACATGTCTTCAATATATCATCTCCACAATAATAGTTTTTCTATCCAAGTTTCTTCGTTGAGTTGCCATTGGCAGCGAATAAGTTTCAGGTCGACTAGGAGGTACAAAATTTAATATTTATTAATATTTTGTGTCACATAGACCCTTCCTGCCTTTTAATTCAATTACTATTATACCCTCAAAACTTGTTAAAACTTAACTTTATCTTGAAAAGATTAGAAACGGTAAGTTTCGGTAATATAAGTTAAATAACAGTAAGATACACTAAGAAATATAGATAAAAAGGTTGTATATGAAAAATGTAGCTGCCAAGCTTCCTAATGGTGAAGCTGTTAGAGAGTTTTACTCTTCTTTAAAAATCATAGAAGAGTATTACCAAGAAAAAGGTTATAGAAAAAAAGCATACTTGTATAGAACACTAAAAGAAAAACTTGGTTGGAAAATGTCTCTGGAGTCATTTAAGTATCACTTCAAAAAAGCTTTTGAAACTAATGATATACGACACTCTCTAGATACTGAAACTATTAGTAAAAGAAGTGAAAGTGCAATGAGTAAAAAAGAAGTAACACCAAAAGAGGATAATAATAGCCCTATTATCCCTCCATCAAGCATATCAAAAGGATTTAATTACAATCCAAATACAACAGAAAAAGATCCAAGGAAAACTATTTAGCCCAAGAGAAACACTCCATAGCTCTAGCTAATAAAAAGTGCATATAAGATGTTATCCTTTTTTAAGGATTATATGTGGTATGAAGTACAGCATATGTGAAAATCAAAAAAGCAATACCATATAATGCCAACTAATCGAAACAAGTAAAATCAAAGCTACTAAATACATAATTAAAATTTACAGACTTCTTGAAACTATATTCTTTTATATAGAACCAAAAGTTTGATTCTGAATTAGGGAAAATGATAAAAAACATTTTTTCATCTTCATCATAAACAATAAATTTATTTCGAATAAGCTCATCAAGTATTGAATCATAATGAGACTTATCTATTCCTATAGCTCTATGTAGTTCATTATAACAGAAATATATAAGCATATCTCCGTGTCCCCATTCAAGTTTACTTTTATCTGTTGATGCTCTCTTGAAGGCTATCTTAAATAGATTAATTGCATCAGGAGACATTCTAATAAAGTTTTTTATTTCTCCATTAAAAATAGTCACATCCTCTGATATATCTTGACTATTTCTATACTCTTTACCATCAACTGTAATGTAAAGTTTTGACAAAGAAACTACATCTTTAGAAGTTTTATTTTGTGTGACATCTTGAAAAGAATTATACATCTTATTAACTTGGCTATCAATCCATTGCATAGATAATTGCTCATGATTTTTTTTCATTATTTTCATATTCACTACAGGGTATTCATTAACCTTGTTGGTTTCAATATGGTGGGGATAACACAAAAGAAGTAAATTACTATAATGTCTTCTTTCTTCATTAGTCATATTGGGATTAAATCTTTCTCCTCCCTCTGACGCAGCTTCAATATGGCAAATTTGCCCAACAAAATTTCCATTTTCATCGAACATCATACTATTGCAACCAGGAAAAGAACATTGGTTCCCTGACAAAGTATAAAGCTGTCTTAATGTATCAACTGTGGGTGCTAACCGTTTAACTTCTTCTTTCATATTTACTCCCATTATTTTTTTAAGTATTTCAATACAACTATGAAGCCTCTTCAATTGCTAACAAAATAATATTGATATTCTCCTCTATTAGATTAATATCTCTCTTTAATAAAGTATCCAAAGATACATTTTCATCTAATATCATTAGAGGTTGTCTTTTCGTGTCACTTTTCTTTATTGATGACGGGAGTGTCTCAATAATATCTATGAACAATTCTCTTTTTTTGATTTGATCTTTAGATTTATGATGATGATATAAATGAAAAAGTATGATATGCAATAGTGCTTCTGTTTTTTGATTTTCATCAAATATATTAGTTTGTATTAAATGGAGCATAAGCTTAAAATTCTGCATAATATTAGACTGTATAAACTGATTAGTATAACAATCAAATTCACTCAATAGTTCAATACCTACTTCTAATTTAGGAACTAACTCATAATCTGGTGTGTTATATGCGGTGTTATCTTTTGTTAAATAAATCAAAAAGGATTTTTGTATCTCAAACGGTTTAAATACACTTTGATTAGCCATATCATTTTTGGAGTGAACCAATACACTAAAATATAAATCCATAAAATTTTTATTAATTATATCACCAATACTTCCCGTACCATGTTGCTTAATAAATAAATTCAAATATTGAGTCGCTGTATATTGAAGAACTTCTTCTTGCTCTTCCAAAAGCTCAAACTTTGAAATCTTTCCATTCGGACTAGAAAGATACTCTTTCAAATCTTTTTCTGAAAATGTATCTTCAATTAGTTTAATTAATTTTGTATGTGTTTTCTTTTTCCAAACATAATAAGATTTTTCACTTATCTCTAGTAGCTGACTCATAGTTGCTCTCAAATTATTCCTTTCTATTCCTTGTATATTAGGAAATATTCTACCTTTTATATCATTTAATGTCAAATACAAGACTTTTTAGCAGTAATTAAGATAGTATATGAGAAAATAAATTTAATTATTAGATATATTTCTAATATACTAGAAAGGATTAAGATTATGAGTGAATGGATTTATCCAAAAGATTTAGCAGCAGGTATAGATTTAGAGAATTATCCTAAAACAAAGATACCAGTAAATACACAAAATGCGATTAGAAAATCTAAAAGAATTACCTACTCTAAAATTGGTAAAAACGTAGTTTATACCAAAGAATGGATTTTAGAATATATAAAAAATAATATTCGAAAAGCAGAAGAAAAGGCTAACTAATGTCTAAACAAATATTCAAAAACAACCTCAAAAACTATCTCATAAAGAGATATCATATTGATCGATTCATTGATGATACACATACGCTACTTGTATCTTCTAATATGTTTAATCTATACATTAGACATTCTCTTCCACAAGATAGAAAACATAGCCTTTGGGATGATCAAACACTTATTATCGCAAATATTGGTTTTACAGATCAACGCGTGGGGAATGGTACATCTCTACTACATTTTTTAGTTACTCAATCGAAAGTCTTAAACTTTAAAAAAATTGGTATTGAAATGACAAATGATGCTGCTGAAAGTTTTGCTAAAAAACATGGCTTTTCACAAATAAATGAAAAAAACTGGGTGATAAGTATCGAAGATCTAAAGGTTGAACATAATGGCAAAAATTAGACTTAAAAAGAAAAAATCTAGATATGCCACAGTAAGTAGAGAGCTATTGACCAATCCCGATATATCATTAAAAGCAAAAGGTTTGGGTGCATGGCTTGAATTACATGAAGATGGATTTGAACTTAATTTTGAGTTTATTCTTAAGAACATGAAAGAAGGTCGCGACTCTGTAAGAAAGACGATTAAAGAGTTAAAAGATAAAGAGTTTCTTGTGACTATACAAACTAAAAGTACAAGTGGACAATTTGAAACTACTTGGGTTTTTGACTCCGAGGGAGAAGTAAAAAATGAACTTGAACCGACTACTGAAAACCAGTATACGGAGAACCAAGAAACGGAAAACCATGTAACGGAAAAACCAACACAAATAAGAAAACATAACAATAAAAGTAAAAAGAAAACTCTCTCTTCTAAGAAGAAAGAAACTTTTAACGCTTTTAGAGAACGAATTAAAAATGAATATCAAGGGTTTCAACTTATTCAAGGTGCACCTGGATTTTTAAATGATACGGTGATTAGCCTTTCTTCTACTGGCTATCTTCATAATGAAGTATCACAAAAAGATCTTGACGGTGAGGACGCTAAAAAAGTATGGGGATGGATATATTCTAATCAAGATGCAATCATGCCAACAAATAAGGAGGTAAAAGCATGTTAACTAATCAAGAAAAAGTAACCACAATCCAAAACTTTGTTACTAGATATTGTGGAAATAACTGGGATAGTGCAGTAGTTCATTTATGTTTAGAAGATGAGAATGAATTGAGTGATTTTTTATCTGGAGATATTCAGATACCAAACTTAGCGATAAGAGTTATAACTTTACTACAAGGAGAAAAACAATTAGAAGAGCAAACCAATAAAGACCACGACCAAGCAGAAATTACAAGTTTGCATACTGCAATGATAGCACAAAAATTAGAAATTGAAAATTATGTTGCTTTGAAAAATGAAGCTGATCTAGCACTAAAACAAATCATACAAGGAACTCAAAAATGAATAAACAAAATTTACACATCTCTCTTAATGGAAAAGGTGGAGTAGGAAAATCCTATATCTCTGCTCTTTTGATGCAGTATATACAAGATAAAAATGGAAATATAAACGGAATAGATACCGATCCATCAAATAGAACTTTAGCAGATATTAAATCATTGGATGTAATGTCATTAGAACTCATGCAGGACAATCAAATATCAGTAGCTAAATTTGATGACCTTACAATGTACTTATTGGAGTTAAAAGACAAGGATGTTGTCATTGATGTAGGTGCAACGACTTTTCTTCCTTTGGTGAACTATCTCTTGTAGAGTGATATTATAAATCTTATTCTTTCCAAGCAATACAACATCATACTTCATATTCCAGTAGTTGGAGGCGAGGCTATGTCTGATACGCTTAACGGACTAGAACAACTCATAGGAGCATTTAAAGGTAGTTGTACTTATATCGTATGGGCTAATGAATATTTTGGAAAACTAACCGATAAAGACGGTAAGCATTTTGAAGAAATGGAAACATACACCAAAAATAAAAAGCATATTCATGGACTTGTATATTTACAAAAAAATCCAGAACTTATTACATTAGCTATAGAAAAAATGAAGAAATCAAAAGCTACTTTTGATGATGTTTTAAAAGATCCTAGTTTTAATATTCTTGACAAGTCACGAATAGGTATTGTCAAAAAAGACATCTGGGGCAAGTTAGACTTGGTACTAGATCAACCAACAAAACCCACTAAAGATAAATAAAAGGAGCAGACCATGACCGATGAACAAAAAGAAGAGATTTTAAATGCTATTAGAAAAACTCACGGTATAGCTACTACAGAAAAAGATCCAATCTTTTCATTGGTGACAATATCTGAAATTGTCTTTTTAGAATACATGAAAAAAATAGATCTTATGTTTACACAACATGGAGCCAATGTAGAGACAACAACAGAAAAATATCTATCTAAAGTTAAAGAGTTGGCAGAGGTAAAAATAACCACTGCAACCCATAAAACTTTAGAGCAGTTAGAGCAATTTAAGATCGAGGCAAAACAAGATTTAACTAATGCAAGAGATGATTCATCATCTTCATCACAAATACCTATGATTTATTGGGTACTTTTGGTAATGACTGGTGCGGTGGGCTATATGACAGCTCTTCTAATTTTAACTTAAAAGGAAAACACATGAAAAAAACATTAAAGAAACTCGGATTATCAACAGCTTTAGCCGCAACATTAATAATAAATGTACCAACAAAAACTTATGCAATCTTTGGTGTTGGTGATTTTGTTTTTGATATACCACATACGATAGGAACTTTAGCTGGTTGGTTAGCTGAAGCAGAAAATTGGGTAGAAACGGTAGCTAATTATAAAAATCAATATGACACATACAAGAGTATGTTGCAAAATATAGGTGAGTTACCTCCAGAACAATGGGCTGAATTTTCTGCATCATTTTTAGATTTAAAAAACTCGTTAGCTTACCAAGAAGGACTTTCTTCTGCAGCAACAGACTTTGATAGTAAATTTGATAAGTATTTCCCAGGGTTTGACAAATATCTGACCGATGCAAAGGGTGGAAATTTAGACTTTCAGGGAATTTACAAGAACCTAAACCAAAGTACAAATGATACAGTTAATGGGTCGTTAAAATCCATTGGATTACAATTTAAAGATTTAGAAAGTGATGAAATTACATTAAAAAAATTAGAAACTTTAAGTAAAAGTGCCACAGGGCAACTTTCTGCTATTCAAGCAGCATCGGCTATAGCTACACACCAAACACACGCTATTAAAAAACTCCAAGAAACAGTGATGATACAGACAAATATGCAAGGTCAATACTATGCTATGAAAAATGAAAAGAGAATATTCCAGCAAGCACAATCACAAACCAAAGTTTCGGCAGGTATAGCCCCAACAATGGGTGACGAGAAGCAGACTGGTAAATGGTAAAGGATAAATGATGAAAAAATTATTAGTAATTGCATTTTTAAGTACTCTAGTAATTGGATGCAGTGATAAAAAAGAAAGCCATGAAGTGCAGATAGAAAAAGTATCTAATGCTCCTATTATTGGTGATGAAAAACAAACTGGTAAATGGTAAGAGGAACGCATATGTTTATTAAAAAACAATCAGCAACAATCAAAAATTATATTGAAGTGTTCTTTGCCGCAATATTAATTGTATTTGGTATCTCATTTCTTTTATGGAATAAAGGAAACTATTTCAACACAATGGGAGCTACTTCTTTTTTACTCTCTGGAGTTATGATTATCATCAAAGCAAACTGGGAACACAAAAGACGAAAACATCGTGAAGAGGAGCATAGTCAATGAAGAGAATTCTTCTTATAATTCTTGGTATTGTTCTGCTCTCAAATTATGTTTTTGCAGAGGTATCAACCAACAATAACGCACAAGGACTATTAAGCATATTTTCAAGCCATGCAAACGCGTGGATAGCTACTATCCTACCTGCGGCGAAATATCTCTTCTTCTCCTTAGTTGTTATGGATTGGGTGTATACCTTTGGAATGATGGCTTTAAAAGGTACAGACTTTGGGGAAATTATGGCAGGATTTATACAAAAGATTATGATTATAGGTTTTTTTATGATGATGTTCCAATATACATCGTGGCTTGACCTTATACCTAAATCATTTGCACAATTAGCTAATACTGCTACTGGAGTAAACATCCAACCAGATACGATACTAGAGCAAGGCTATAGCATAGTAGCTAAAATTTGGGAGGGTACTTCATGGTTTTCTAGTCCTGGTGACTCTATGGGCTTGATGATTGCAGGAGTTATAATCCTCTTAGCTTTTATAGTAATGACAGCGATGTTATTTATGGTTATGGTCAAACTCTACCTTTTAATTACTGGAGCTTACTTTATGTTGGCTCTTGGTGGACTTGGATACACAAGAACCATGGGTGCAAATGCAATTATTGCAGTATTTAAGGCAGGGTTTGAACTCTTTTTTTTAAAGCTTATTCTTGGGTTTTCTGTTTCAGTTATTGATGCCATGGCTTCAAATGTTGGCTCAGACAATAACTCTGTTATGGCTATGATAGGCACTTCTGTACTCATTGCATATTTAACCTCTATGGTTAGTGGGCTTGTTGAGTCTTTAGCAAGTGGTACACTTGGCACAAATGGCAGCATAGGCGGTGCAACTAAACAAGCAATGCAAGGAGCAGCACAAGGTGCAGTCGGAGGAACGGCAGGAGCTATGTCAGGTGTTGCAGCTGCCAAAGCAGCCTCAGCCGTAGGAAGTGGTTCAACTCCTCCAGGCATGAGTAATAGTGGTAGTAGTGGATCTACTGGTAAGGGTACTGGAAAAATTGGTAGCTTTATGAAAAGTGCAGCTGTAGGAATTACAGGTGCTGCAGCAGGGGCAACAAGTGGTGCAATTAAAGGGTCTGTCGGAATAAGTACCCACTCTGCAGGTCGTAAAGCAGGAGGAGCAATTGCAGGTGCTAGTAACTTTGCAAGTAATATTGCTAATAAAGCTGTGGGGTCTTCAACTGGAGGAAGTAGTGCTAGCACAAATAACAATGAAGATTTACTTAATGGAGTAATCGCCTCCGCTAATCAAAATAACAATAATGACAGTGCAGAAGATAGTTCATATATCTCTGGAGTACCAGGACCTAGCAATGAAAAATAATCGTAAAGCATGGATTTCATGTAGAGTCACAGACTTTGAAAAAGAACATATTACCAGTAAAGCAAAATGGGCAGGTGTTAGCCCTGCACAATATATCAGGTCATTAGCTTTGAATGTGCCATTAAAATCTATTGTAGATCAGAATGCTTTAGATCAACTCATAAAAAGTCGTGCTGATTTTGGAAGAGTGGGAGGGTTATTAAAAATGGCATTAGTAAATAAAACACCACTTAGCAGAAGCAAAGAAGATGTAGAAAAGCTATTACTTGATATAGAAGATCAAGCTATGAAACTTTTATCTATATCTGAAAAATTATTATGAAAGGCAAAGGTCATGTTTGAAGAATTAGAAAATACATTAACAAAGATATTGGACAAACTAAACAATCAAGAGATAATGCTCCAAATGGTACTTAGTTCACTTACTACCAGTAAGCAAGTTGCATCATTTCTTGGTGTAAGCACAAGAACAATAGAACTATGGGTAAAAAACGGAACGCTCATAAGAGATACACATTACTACCGTAACGAAAAAAATCGTTTAGTATTCGTACCTAATGCTATTTTAGAGTATAAGAAAAATCCTAAAAAAGCTACTAAAAAAACGAAAGAAAAAAAAGCTCTTAAAGAAGTAGTTCATATAGTGCATCCTACTGCTAAAAAATTCATAAATGGATTACAGTAATGGCAAAACAAAAACCAATCAAATATAACTACTCTGGGATAAAGTTTACAATAAAAGAACGCCATAATAAATGGTGGCTAGATTTCTACTTCAATAAAAAGCGTGTAAGACGATCTACAGAGTGTTTGGCTAACAAAGATGGTTTAATTGAAGTCAAAAAAATTATCATACCTGATATAGCCCTGTCATTACTAGATCATGTCATACCCCCAGAGAAAGAGAAAGAGTGGACGCTTGATGATTTTGCTACAGAATACTTTGAATTACAAAAAAACCAAATACGGGAGCATACCCTAGAGAGGAATATAGCTCACTACAATAACCATATCCTCCCCTATTTCGGTTTGAGACCCATAGAGACACTTAAACCTATAGAGCTTGAAAAATGGCAAAATAGTAAGCTTAAAACATATAAACCTCAAACTGTTCAGAAATATAGATCCATCCTCTACTCTATTTTGGATAAAGCTGTAGATAATGACATTATTATTAAAAACCCACTTTCTAAAGTGACTTCACCAAAATTACTAAAGAACTTTAAAAACCAAGAAGAGAATGTAGATCCTTTTACAGAAGATGAACTAAATACAATCATCAAGGAAGCAAATGGTTATATGAAAAACTTTATACGATTTATGTACGCAACAGGCATAAGACCTGGAGAGATCATTGCTTTACAATGGGATGATATAGACTTTGATCGTAAGATTGTTAAAATATACAAAACAAGAATGAGAGATAAAGAGGGAGATACTAAAACTTTAGCATCTACCAGAGAAGTCGATCTACTACCTTTAGCAGAAAATGCACTAAAGGATCAAGAGCAAATTACTGGGAATGATGGTTATATATTTATAAACTCATCTAAGAATCCGTTCTATAGCCATGACATCATAGGTGTAAATTTTCAAAAGCTTTTAACCAAATGTGGGGTACAAGCAAGAGTCTTGTATAATCTTAGACATACATTCGCTTCACAGCTCATCAGTAAAGGAGCGGACATCGTTTGGGTTAGCAGAATGCTAGGACATAAAGATGTTTCTATCACCCTTAAAGTCTATACTAAATTTATAGAAGAGGATGACGAAAAACGATTTAAGAAAATAGAAAAAATGGGCACGATTTTGGGCACGGTGATTACTTAACACCTCTCAAAATCCCTATACATGGGGTTTTAAAGATGAAGATTAGAGTTTATTATGAAGATACTGATGCAGGTGGTATTGTGTACCATACGAATTACATCAAATACTGTGAGCGTGCAAGATCAGAAATCTTTTTTGAACAAGACCTGATGCCCACACTTGGAGAAAATGAAGGATTTGTAGTTCGAAACATCGATGCAAGTTTTATGGCTACATCTACCTTAGGAGATATGTTAGACATTAAGACAAAACTTTTAAGTTTGAAAAATTCTTCTGCAGTATTATGTCAAGAGGTTTGGAGAGATGATGATAAACTTTTTTATATGGAAGTAGTACTCGTATATATCAAACAGGGAAAACCCTGTCGAATACCTTCTAAACTTAGAGAAGTGTTTACAGAAGATTATTATTGAGGACATAGACTATACCTAAGCCTAATCCAGAAGCTACCATGTAGCCTGCCCCAAATAAGAAAGAGGAAACAAATTTAATAAATGGTTGAAACCTCCACTTCACTAACAAAATAATAAGTGACCCTATGGCTGAGGGGATTAGCATATATGCAAGAATACTTGTAAGTTCTAAAGGTTGGGGTATCATGTACTTGCCCATTACTATAGCTAAAAGCATAACCAATACACCAAATAAAAGCATATATTTAACAGTACTAAATTTACTACTACATTCATCAAACTTAATTTCTTCAGAAAAGACATCTTTCATATCTGAAAAATCTGCATCCTTAAGTGACATCTCTTCCATCCATAGAAAAATAGCAAATCCAACAAAATACCCAATCGCAATTGAAATCATTAACATACCCATTTAAAACTCCTTAAATTATATAATACTATTATATTTTATTATGTTAAAATATAAACTTAAAATATAAATAATTTAATTAAGAATTATCAAGGTTTGAGAAATGTCTTCATTTAAATATAAAATGAAGACAGGTATAACTAAAGTGCAGAGTCAATGACTTTTTTTGCAACTTCTTTTTTAATGGGGTCAGAACCAACAACTTTATCTACAGCCATATCAACAGCTTTGTCTTTCATAGAAGTACTTGAAGTTGCTTCTTTTGTAGCACTTTCGATCATACTTCCTGTACCTGAAGATTTTATATCTGATGAAGGAGCATCACTACCTAGTACACTATCAACAGCGGATGCTTTCATTTTATCCATTGGGTCTTCTTTCCCAACTACTTTATCGGCTACTTTTCCAGCCATTTCTTTTTTGACTACGTCATCACCTGCTACTTGTTCAATAACTGCAGATTTCACTTCAGTTTTAGCTTTAGACACGGCTACATCTTTTGCTACATCAGTCATCATATCTGCAAAGAGACTTGTTGCTACCACGGCAGAGAGTAAGATTATTTTTTTCATTGTTTTTCCTTAACTATAATTAATTTGATTAGATACACTAATCTAATATAGATTAAACATAAAGATTGTGAAATAATTGTGTGAAGTGATTGATATGAAAAAAATAAAGAAGAAGTAATTTCCTCTCTTAGCAAAAGAGAGAAAATATGTAACGATGCAATGCCTTATTCAACCATTGCTTCAAGCTCTGCTTTAGAGACTTTATTGAAGTTTAGGTATTTGTAGATGTCATCAGTCATTTCTGGCTTGATTTTGTTTTGTACTATTTCTAAGTACTCAGCTGCAGATGGGAGTCTACCTTTAAGTGCAACCACTGCTGCAAGTTCTGCTGAACCTAGGTATACTTGACTTCCTTTACCAAGTCTGTTGTCGAAGTTACGTGTAGATGTAGAGAATACCCAAGCGTTTTGCTTCACAGCCGCTTGGTTACCCATACATAGTGAACATCCTGGAGGCTCTATACGAGCTCCTGCCATACCCCATACTGAGTAGTACCCTTCTTCTTGAAGTGTCTTCTCATCCATTTTAGTAGGAGGACATACCCAAAGTTTTGTCTCAACTGGCCCTTCTCCACGAAGTACTTCTGCATTTGCACGGAAAAGACCGATGTTAGTCATACACGAACCGATAAACACTTCGTCCATCTCTGTTCTAAGACCAGCTTCTGCAACTTCACTCAATGTTTTAACATCATCTGGATCATTTGGACAGGCTACGATTGGCTCTTTAATCTCAGACATGTTGATTTCGATAATGGCTGCATACTCTGCATCTTTATCTGCTTCAAGAAGTACTGGGTTTGCTACCCAGTCTCTCATTTTTTGAGCTCTTCTTTCTAAAGTAGCCTTGTCTTCATAGCCCTGAGCTATCAGCTCTTCAATAAGGGCAATGTTAGACTCAAGGTACTCAATGATAGGCTCTTTATTTAAATTTACTGTACACGCAGCAGCTGAACGCTCTGCAGATGCATCCGAAAGCTCAAACGCTTGCTCACATTTAAGGTCTTCAAGTCCTTCTATCTCTAAAATACGTCCTGCAAAGATGTTTTTCTTACCCGCTTTTTCAACAGTAAGTAGACCATCTTTAATTGCTTGGTGAGGAATAGCATTTACCATGTCACGTAGAGTGATACCTGGCTGTAACTCACCTGAGAAACGTACAAGTACTGACTCAGGCATAGTAAGTGGCATCATACCTGTAACCGCTGCAAAAGCAACAAGCCCAGAACCAGCAGGGAATGACATACCTATTGGGAATCTTGTATGACTGTCTGCACCAGTACCGACAGTATCTGGAAGACACATACGGTTCAACCATGAGTGGATAACACCATCACCTGGTCTAAGTGTAAAGCCTTTTCTCTCCACCATAAAGTCAGGAAGTGTATGCTGAAGGATAACATCTGCAGGTTTTGGGTAGGCAGATGTGTGACAAAATGACTGAAGTACAAAGTCTGCACCAAAGCTAAGAGCAGCAAGATCTTTTACTTCATCTCTTGTCATGGCTCCTGTTGTATCTTGTGAACCAACTGTGGTACATACTGGCTCCGAGTAAACACCTGGCTTAA
>Ga0256840_1002339_pt1 | contig 16812 bp, 18 predicted proteins | sample 355202metaG_FD_185969 | JGI IMG/M metagenome (GOLD analysis project Ga0256840, IMG submission 185969) | Hydrothermal vent microbial communities from Mid Atlantic Ridge, Atlantic Ocean - 355-202 | ecosystem: Environmental > Aquatic > Marine > Hydrothermal vents | place: Atlantic Ocean: Mid... | reverse complement strand
ATAGAAAAAGTTTGGGAAAAACTATAAAATTACCCATCGAAGAGGTTAACCAATTAGTTTTTTAATTGCTAGAGCAGATAGAGTCAATCCAAAACTTCCTGTAACTCCTACAAAACTACCCAAGCCCTTACAATTTGGAAGTTCACTTGAAAAAACCACATCAAACTTCTTTTTAAAGCCTATTTTTTTTAACTCACTTCTGAATTTTTTAGCAAGTCCATCATTGTAAGTCTTCCAGATATCTACTATCTCTATCTTGGTAGGATCAAGTTTTTTTGCACCACCCATAGAGCTTATAAGCTTAGAAGAGCATTTTTGAGCAATAGCCACTTTCGCAGGCATATCATCTATAGCATCTATAACCAAATCAAAAGGTTCAAAATCAAATTCATCTATCCATAAAGGAGTGATTTTCAAATCAAAACCAATAATGTTCGGATATAATTCTTTCATTCTTTCTACTTTAATAGCTCCTACGGCTTCACTTCCTAGTTGTCTATTTTGGTTGGTCACTTCAAAAGTATCAAAGTCCACTATGGTAATCGAGCCAACACCCGTACGATATAGTGAATCTAAGCAAAACCCACCAACACCACCAACCCCTAAAAGAAGGACTTTTTTAGATTGTAGTTTTTCAAAATCGTCTTCAAAAAGTATTCTAGTCCTAGAGAACCTATCCATCTATCCAGCCTTGAAGTTTCTCTATATCCTCATAAGCACTCATATCTAATTTAATAGGAGAGATAGAAACAAAACCATCTTCTATAGCACTCAAATCACAAGTTTTGTTCTTGCTCAGTCTCCACTCTAGCGTATGAGTTCCTATCCAATAATACTCTTCGCCTCTCGGATTTTTACGAAGATGAGCGTCATTGCCATACTCTTTATAGCCCGCATGAGTTATCTTGACACCTCTACATGTAGATTCTTCTATAGGAGGTATATTGACATTTAAAAACTTCCTTTTCCCAAGAGGAAATCCGCCATCAAGAACTTTTTTAGCTATAGTGTAAGCATATTTTTTTGCCAAATCATATCCATATTTTTGTATCGATGCTGGTCCATTATCATAAACTTGTGAAAATGCAATAGCAGGAACACCTTGAAGCACCGCTTCCATAGCCGCACTTGCAGTTCCACTATATGTTATATCTTCTCCCATATTGGAGCCTTTATTGATGCCACTTACAACCAAATCAGGAAGAGTTTTATCTTTAAAAAGAGCATAAAGTGATAGATAAATACAGTCACTAGGAGTTCCATCATCAAGCTTATAAAAGTTTTTTTTCACCTCTATAAACTTCAAAGGACGAGTCAATGTCAAAGAGTGTCCACAAGCAGATTTTTCAGTAGTAGGAGCAACTACAATCACTTCACCTAAAGGCTCAAGTGCCTCAACCAAAGCCAACAAACCTTCACTATCAAAGCCATCATCATTTGTTATTAGTATTTTTTTCATATATTCTCTTTATGTCACTGTAATTTTAAAGATGATATTAACATAAGAATTATTAAAGATGTCTAATTAAACAGTAACTACACAAATAAAAGATATAATTGGGATAAATAAAGCAAAAGGAGTACATTATGTGTGTTATGCATGCACCTATAAATAGATCAGCACCAAAAGTTCGTAAGTCGGTTAAGAGAGATCAAAAAGTAGCAACACCATTTAATGAAGCACTTTTGAAACCAGATCCAGAGTTTATTGATGAAAGAAGAACTGCAACGAAAGTAGAAGATAAAGGATTTTTTGCTAAACTCTTTAATTAGTTATCTAATTAAATTTTGGAGTAATCTTGAATAAACCTTTAAAACTTCTTATATCTGCATTAGAGCCATCTGGCAACCTACATATCGAACCTATATTAAATGCTCTTGATACTTATGAGTTAAGTGGTATTTTTGATGAGAGATTTGGCAAACCCTTACTTCCTAGCAGTGCATTTTCTATCATGGGTTTTATAGATGCTATTCCTAAGATAAAATTGGCAAAAAAAGCTATAAAAGATATGGCTATTTTGAGCCTAGGTGTAGAAAAAGTCATACTTATAGACTCTCCTGCATTTAACTTGCCACTTGCAAAAGCGATTAAAGAGATAAATCCAAATGTTCAAATCATCTACTATATACTTCCACAAGTTTGGGCATGGAAAGTAAAAAGAGTAGCAAAAGTAGAAAAGTATTGTGATGTTTTAGCATCGATACTTCCATTTGAGCAAGATTTTTACAACAAAGCAACTTATGTTGGACATCCCTTGCTTGATGAAATCTCTACATGTAAAAAGAAGTATGAGCCAACAGGATTTGTAGCGTATCTTCCAGGAAGTAGAAAAAGTGAGATACAAAAACTCATGCCAATCTATAAAGAAGTGGCAAAAAAAATAGACAAAAAAAACATATTAGTTATCCCTCCTCATTTCAATAAAAAAGAGATTAAAAATATATACGGCAACATAAGTGAATTCGAGATTTCAAGGGACACATATGATACTTTTTTAAAAAGTGAGTTTGCCTTTGTGTGTTCAGGAACAGCAACTCTAGAGGCTACTTTGATTGGAGTACCACTTGTTTTGGCATACAAAGCAAAAAAGCTTGATGCCTTGATAGTTAAAATATTTATCAAATTCAAACATGTTGGTTTGGCAAATATCATATTTGATTTTTTCAAAATAGAGCCTTTGCATGTAGAACTTTTGCAAGATGATGTAACAGTAGAAAATCTTCTAAATGAGTATGAAAATCTTGATAGAGAAAAGTTTTTCAAAGATTCACAAAAAATGCATGCAATTTTAAAACATGGAAGTCGTGATGCAATGATAAAGTTAATTAGTGTATAATAAATAAAAAAAGTTAGGACAAAACATGGCAAAAGAACCAATGACCCAGTATGGCCATACAAAATTAAAAAATGAATTAACAGATTTAAACAAAGTACAACGACCTGACACTGTAATAGAACTTGATATTGCAAGAAGTCACGGAGATCTAAAAGAAAATGCAGAGTACCATGCAGCAAGAGAAAAACTAAGATTTATTGAAGGACGGATTGGTGAATTAGGAGAGCTTTTAGTAAACTCTCAGTTAGTTGACCCTTCAACTTATTCTCATGAAAGAGTTAGATTTGGCTCAACTGTAAAACTTGAAGATATAGAAGACGAAAAAGAGTTAACATATGTCATAGTAGGAAGAACTGAGAGCAATCCTGACATTGGACTTATATCTTTTCATACACCTTTGGCTCGTGGACTTATGGGAAAAGCGCAGGGAGATGAAGTTGTGATTTCCTTGCCAGTTGGTAAAAAAGAGTTTGAGATACTCAGTGTTTCTTACGAGCCAATAAAATTTGAAGGTTAAATTATGACTAGAGTAGCGATTATTGGGGCTAGTGGTTATACTGGTTTGGAGTTAGTCAAGATACTTCATGCACATCCTAAGTTTGAGATAACTTATGTAGGAACTTCTCAAGGTGAAGAAAAACTAAGTGAACTTCACCCATCTCTTCAAGGAGTGTTTGAGTTTGATGTTTTGAAAAGTGATTCAAAAGAGATTGCAAAAGTTGCTGATTTGGCATTTTTGGCACTTCCTCACAAGACTGCCATGGGTTTTGCAAAAGAGTTGTTAGCCTTACATGTAAAGGTAGTAGATTTGTCTGCAGATTATCGCTTGGAACTTGATACTTATGAAGAGTTTTATTGTCCTCATGAAGATAAAGAAAACCTACCAAATGCAGTTTATGGCCTGCCTGAAATGTACAGAGAAGAGATAAAAAAAACATCTTTAGTGGCAAATCCAGGATGCTATCCTACAGCAACCTTGCTCGGTCTTTTGCCATTTGCAAACTTCATTGACGAAACTTCACCCATCTTTATAGACGCAAAGAGTGGTTTGAGTGGAGCAGGAAAAAAAGCAAATGCTATGACTCAATTTGTAAATATCAATGAAAATATGTTTGCTTACAATCCTTTTAAACATAGACATTCACCAGAGATACAAGAGAAGCTAAAACTCCTTACATGTAAAGATTTTGAAGTCAATTTTGTGCCACATCTTATACCTATTACTAGAGGAGAGTTAGTTAGTATATACTTAAAATTAAACTCAAACTCAAACATAGATGTTAAAAGTCACCTAAGAGAGTTCTATAAAAACGAAGAATTTGTAAGAGTTAGAGAAAACCCTGTAGATTTAAAATCAACAGCCGGAACAAATTTTTGTGATATCTTTGTAGCTCAAAATGGCACATCACTATTTATATCTTCAAGCATAGACAACCTTCTAAAAGGCTCATCTTCTGGAGCAGTAGTAAATGCAAATATAATGTGTGGATATGAAGAAAACTTAGGAATTCCGATTTTTGCTTATGTACCCTAAAATCAAAAATGGAGCTATATTTATAGCTGATGCTCACGAAAACGATAAAAGAGATAGTTTTTATCGCTTTTTGCAGATGATAGAATCAAAGCAGATAAATACAACTCAACTTTTTCTTATGGGAGATATGTTTGACTTGCTTGTAGGAAAAGTTGAATATAGTGTGAAAAAGTATCAAAAATATATAGACTTGATAGACAGAATATCTTTACATGTAGAGATATTTTATTTTGAAGGCAATCATGATTTTGGACTTTCAAATATCTTTAAAAATGTAAAAATCATACCCATACAACAACAAGCTAAAAAATTTACTTTAGAAGATGATACTTTGGTCTATCTTTCTCATGGTGATAAGTATGGCGGATTTATACACAATGCCTATACGAAACTTATACGATCTACTGCAGTCCTGTCTTTTCTAAACTCAATTGATAAAAAACTAAATAATTATATATCAAAAAAGATAGAAAATAATCAGTTTAAAAAAAATATATGTAGTAAAATCAAAAATTTTGAAAATCTTATAAGCTCTAAAATAGAAAATTACAATGCAACTAAAAACAGTTATATCGTCGAAGGACATTACCATCAGAACCAGATATTTAGCATAAATAATATTAACTATATCAATCTGCCATCCTTTGCGTGTAATCAAAGTTATTTTATTGTAGAATGTTTTCAAGATAAAAAGTTTGCGCTAAGGGGCTGCAATGTTTGATGATGATGTTTTAAAAGTAGGTTCCAATGAAATGGAGCTAGTAGATTTCCGTATTATGAAACAAGATGGAGATCGAGTTTATGAAGGTATATATGGAGTTAATGTAGCAAAAGTTAGGGAGATTATAAAAATCCCTAAGCTAACAGAACTCCCTGGTGTACCTGAGTATATTGAGGGTATTTTCGACCTTCGTGGAGTTGTTATTCCTGTAGTAAATCTTGCGAGATGGATGAAGATAAAAGAACCTCCGATAGAAGAATTAAAACCAAGAGTTGTTATTACTGAGTTTAGTGATATACTAATCGGTTTTATAGTCCATGAAGCTAAAAGAATTAGAAGAATAAGTTGGGATGATATAGAACCAGCATCTTTTGTAGCAGGCATGGGCTCACTTGATAAGTCGCAAATAACAGGTGTTACTAGAATAGAAAATGATGAAGTGCTTCTTATACTAGACTTAGAAAGCGTAGTTCAAGAGCTGGGACTTTATCAGCCAAATGTAGAGGTTGACAATGCGATTATAGATGTCATAGAGGGAACAGCACTTATACTAGATGACAGTTTGACAGCTAGAAGATTAGTTCATGATGCGCTAGTTAAGATGGGGATGAGAGTAGTAGAAGCCAAAGATGGTCTTGAAGGTATTGTTAAAATGAATGAACTTTATGATATTTATGGTAAAGGTCTTAGCAAAGAGTTAAAAGTTGTTATCTCTGATGTAGAGATGCCAAAAATGGATGGATTTCACTTTGCAGCCAATATTAAAGATGACGAAAGATTTGATGATATTCCCATCATTTTTAACTCTTCTATCAGCGACCATTTTAGTGAAATAAGAGGAAAAGAGGCGGGCGGAGCAGCCTATTTAACAAAATTTGATGCATCGATTTTTTACAAAGAAGTTTCTAAAGTAATAAAATTGTATACACAAGCAGAGCAAGGTGAGAACGATGGATGATTTACAAGAAATTTTAGAAGATTTTTTGGTCGAAGCGTTCGAACTTATTGAACAGCTTGATCAAGACTTGGTAGAGTTAGAGACTACTCCTGAAGATTTGGAGTTATTAAATAGTATATTTAGAGTTGCCCACACCATAAAAGGGTCTTCATCATTTTTGAGTTTTGATGTGCTTACTAAACTTACTCATCATATGGAAGATGTTCTTAACAAAGCTAGAAAAAATGAGTTAAAGCTTACTGAAAATGTTATGGATGTTGTACTAGAATCAATCGACATGATGAAAGCACTTCTTTATTGTATCCGAGACAATGGTAACGATACTGAAGTAAGTATGGATTTAGATGATATTATCGGTCGTCTAGAAGCAGTTAGTGCAGGTGATGATATACCAGAAGCAACAAATGAAGAAGTTGTAGTAGAAGATAAACCTGTAATAGATGAAAAGCAAGTAGAAGCCGAAGAAGAAGACTATTCATCTATGAGTGATGATGAAGTAGAAGCAGAAATAGAGAGATTATTGAGTGAGAAAAAAGAAGAGGCGAAAAAGAAAAAAGCAGCCAAAGAATCTAGTGCTCCAGTTGCTAAACCAAAAGCAGCTACTCCAGCCAAGCCAAATACTCCTAAAAAGAAAGAATCTTCAACACCTCCTGCTAAAAAACAGGCTTCAGTGCTAGAGCAAACAATAAGAGTTGAGGTAAGTAGGCTTGACCACTTAATGAATCTAATCGGAGAACTTGTTCTTGGTAAAAATAGATTACTTAAGATTTATGATGATGTTGAAGAGAGATATGAAGGAGAGAAATTTTTAGAAGAGTTAAATCAGGTGGTTTCAGCTATTTCTCTTGTGACTACTGACTTACAAATAGCAGTTATGAAAACTAGAATGCTTCCAATTGCAAAAGTGTTCAATAAATTCCCTAGGATGGTTAGGGATCTTTCTCGTGAACTTGGGAAAGGAATTGAGCTTAAAATTTTTGGTGAAGAGACAGAGCTTGACAAATCAATCGTAGAAGAGATTGGTGACCCACTAGTACACATCGTAAGAAACTCTTGCGATCATGGTGTAGAAGATATCCAGACAAGAGAGAGTTGTGGAAAAAATCCAACAGGATTAATAGAACTTAAAGCTTATAATGAAGGCAATAGCATAGTTATTGAGATTACCGATGACGGTAAGGGTCTGGATGCTGATTTGCTTCGTATAAAAGCTATTGAAAAAGGCATGATAACTGAGCAAGAAGCAGATGCCATGGGAGATAAAGAGGCATTTGCTCTTATCTTTAAACCAGCATTTTCTATGGCAGCAAAAGTTACCAATGTGAGTGGTCGTGGTGTTGGTATGGATGTTGTTAAAACCAATATTGAAAAGCTAAATGGAATCATTGAGATAGACAGTGAAGTTGGAAAAGGCACAATTATTAAGATGAAGATTCCTCTTACTCTTGCAATTATCCAAGCACTAATAGTCGGTGCTCAAGAGGAGTATTATGCTATACCACTAGCTTCAGTTTCTGAAACTGTTAGAATCTCTCTTGATGAGATATATACAGTTGAAGGAAGAAATGTTCTTCGTCTTCGCGATGAGGTTCTTTCCTTGGTAAGGCTTTCAGATATATTTGGTGTTAAACAAGTATATGAACCAGGTGAGTTTACATATGTAGTTGTAATTGGTTTAGCAGAGTCTAAGATTGGTTTGATTGTGGATACTCTTGTAGGTCAAGAAGAAACTGTTATTAAATCTATGGGTGATTACCTGCAAGGTATCAATGGAATAGCAGGGGCAACTATTCGTGGCGATGGTGGTGTTACTCTTATTGTTGATATTGCATCATTGATGGAGATGGCTAAAGGCTTGAAGGTTGATATTCGTGAAAGTATGCAGTCAAAAAACAAAGTTAAAACTAAGCCAGAAGACTACACAGCTCTCATAGTAGATGATAGCAAGATGGATAGAACTATTATGAGAAAGTCTATGGAACCTATAGGCATAAATATGATAGAAGCATCCAATGGACAAGAAGCATTGACTATGTTAAAAAGTGGTGAATACGATATAGATGTTATGCTCATTGATATAGAGATGCCACGGATGGATGGTTATACATTGGCAAGTGAGATTAGAAAGTACTCTAGATATAAAAATTTACCGCTTATTGCAGTAACATCTAGAACTTCAAAATCAGATAGATTAAGAGGCGTGGAGTCTGGAATGACGGAGTATATTACAAAACCGTATTCACCAGAGTACTTAGAAAATGTAGTGCGTAAAAATACGAAACTAACAGCGGAGTGATATTATGTCAGATAAATTAAATCAAATACTACAGAAGCAAGCAAATCAACTTCATAAGCCTGAGAATAGTGATGAGGACATTGTACAGTTAGTCGGTTTTATTATTGGTGATGAAGAGTATGCTATACCTATTTTAAATATAGTAGAGATTATAAAACCTATAGATTTTACAAGAGTTCCAAGTGTTCCAGATTATGTTTTAGGAGTTTTCAATATAAGAGGAAGTGTTGTTCCTCTTATTGATTTAAGAAGAAAATTTAACCTTACTCCTATAAATAATACTGGAGATACTAGATATATAGTCATGAAAGGCGAACACAATACTACAGGTTTTGTTATAGATAGGCTAACAGAAGCTATCAGGATAAAATCCAGTAGAATTGACCCAGCACCTGACAGTTCAGGTGGTGACAAAGGAATGGTATACGGAATTGGAAAGCGTGAAGATAGTATGCTTACTATATTAAAAGTAGAGTCTCTTCTAAGAAGAGATTTTTAACTCGCGAAAGGCTAGTTATTGGCTAGTCTTTTTTCTTTACATGTAAACAATTAGGATATTAATGAAACTTTGTGTATTTGATTTTGATTCAACTCTAATGGATGGTGAAACTATAGATTTTTTTGCTTCAAAAGCAGGAGTTCAAGAAGAAGTTTCAAGAATAACTGAACTAGCAATGCAAGGAGAGTTAGATTTTTTTGAAAGTCTTACAACAAGAGTAAAACTTCTACAAGGACTTGATGTAAAGGTAGTTGATGAGGTTTGTAGAAATTTACCTTATATGAACGGAGCTAAAGAGGCAATAGCAGGTCTTAAACAAAAAGGTTATAAAGTTGTAGTATTTAGTGGTGGATTTAGAAATGCAACTGGATATGCAAAAGATATTTTAGGCTATGACATAGATTTTTCCAATGTTTTGCATGCAAAAAATGGAAAATTGACAGGACTTGTTGGTGGAGACATGATGTTTGATTTTTCAAAAGGTGATATGATTCAAAGACTTCAGAAGTTTTTAAATGCTAGTAGAACCAATACGGTCGTAGTTGGAGATGGAGCTAATGATAGGTCTATGTTTGCTTATGCTGATTTAAGAGTTGCTTTTTGTGCAAAAGACATTTTGAAAAAAGAGGCTAATGTGATAATAGATAAAAAAGATATGAGAGAGTTATTAAAATATGTATAATGTAGAAAATTTTTCACTTTGGTGTGATTTTGTGGAACGAGATTTTTTAGATGGGGAATTTAGAGAGTTATTGGATAAAAAAGTAGTTAATGGAGCTACTAGCAATCCCTCTATTTTTAAATCAGCATTTTTAACATCTGCTGCATATAGTTCAGATAGAAAAAAACTAAAAGATTTAAAAGCAAAAGAAATATATGAAAAACTAGCGATTGAAGATATCAAAAGAGCGACAATTGCTATGCAAAAGTTATATGACAATAATAATAATGATGGTTTTATTTCTATCGAAGTAGACCCATTCTTTTGTGATGATGCTCAAGCAACTATAGAAGAGGGAAGACGACTTTTTAATGAGATAGACAAAAAAAATGTAATGATAAAAGTTCCAGCAACAAAAGATGGCTACAAAGCTATGGAAGCTTTGATGAGCGAGGGCATCAATATAAATGCCACGCTAATTTTTTCACCGTATCAGGCAAAAGAGTGTATAGAAGCCTTTAAAAGAGCATCCACAAAACTAGATAATAAAAACTTGCCAAAAGGCGTTATTAGTGTATTTGTGAGTAGATTTGATTCTAAGTTAGATTCTAAGCTAAAAAAACTAAATCTTCCTATAGCAAAAACTGGAATATATAATGCAATTAAAATATATGATTTAATAGAGTCATATGGTTTATCTCATGTGAGAACTCTATTTGCTAGTACAGGGGTAAAGAGTGATGCCTTAGAAAAAGATTATTATATAAAAGAGTTACTACTTAAAAATTCTGTCAATACCGCACCTCTTGGGACCATAAAATCCTTTATCAGTTCAGATAATTTTGATGAGAAAATAGCAACAAAAGAGTATGTAGAGTTTTTTAAAAAATTAGAAAAAAATGGTATTGATATAGAAAATATTTATCAAGAGCTTCTTGATGATGGTTTAGTGGCATTTAAAAATGCATTTAAAGAGATACTCGATGAGTTCTAAGGAGAAGTTAACATGCCAGTAAAAGTAGATGTAGAAACATTAAACTTTGAAATGACAAAAAGACTTAAATTTTATTTGAGTAAATTAGTAAAACACGGAGGAAGTGACCTTCATATAAAGAGTGGATTAAATATTAGAGGCAGGATAAATGGCGATATAGTTTCACTTTCAAAAGAAATTATAACCCACGAAGATGGCTTAACTTTAGCAAAAGAGCTTTTAAGAAGTAGATTTAATGAATTAGTAGAGAAAAAAAATATTGACTTTACTTTTAAGCTAAATGAAGACTATCGTTTTCGAGTAAATCTTTTTTTCCAAGTAGATGGAATATCTGGCGTTTTTAGAACTATTCCTATGGCAATGCCTACCGTCGAATCTTTAAAGCTACCTGAAGTTTTAAAGAGTTTTTGTAATATCTCTCGAGGACTTGTACTTGTAACAGGTCCTACAGGAAGTGGTAAAACTACAACTTTAGCGTCATTGATAAACCAGATAAACTTAACGCAAAAAAAACATATCATTACCATAGAAGATCCTGTGGAGTTTGTATATAAAGATGCTTTAAGTATAGTAAATCAAAGAGCTATTGGACAAGATGCTATTAGCTTCAGTGATTCTCTTAGAGCAGCCTTGCGTGAGGATCCAGATGTTATACTTGTGGGAGAGATGAGAGATCTTGAGACGATTGAAACCGCAATGCACGCAGCAGAAACAGGACACTTAGTTCTTTCAACTTTGCATACAGTTGATGCAAAAGAGACTATAGGGCGTATAATTGGAATGTTTCCAGGAAGCGAACAAAATAGAATTAAAATGTCACTCTCTTCTGTTTTACAAGGTGTTGTTTCTCAAAGATTGATGCAAACAGTTGATGGCGGTAGAATTGCAGCTGTTGAAATTTTAGTTAAAAATTCTAGAATAGAGACTCTCATAATGGAAGGCCGTGATACTGAAATACCAGATGCCTTAAAAGAGGGAAAAGATGTATACCAATCTCAAACCTTTGACCAAGCCCTTTTAGATCTTTATGCAACTGGTAAGATTTCAAAAGCAGAGGCCTTAAATGGCGCAACAAGTAGAAATGATCTTCTTATGTCATTGGACTTTTATGAGGCAGAAAAAAGGATATCTAGTGGAGAAGAAAGGTCTTATGATCATGGCGACAAAGATATATTAGAATTAAAACAGTAGAATTTAAGTAAAATTTCAGTAAAATCGGTGCTAAATTTAAAAAAAAGGACAGAAATGTTAGAAGGTATTATTAGAGAGAGTATTGAAAAAAAAGCTACAAAAGCTTTAAGAAAAGATGGTTTTCTAATTGCTAACATTTATGGAAAAGGCGTTGACAATGTTAATGCTGCGTTTAAATCAAACGAATTCATAAGAGCAATGAAAAACAAAACATCTTTATCTTTCCCAGTGAAAGTTGGTGGTAACGAATATAAAGTTGTTATTCAAGATTATCAAAAACACCCAGTGAAAAGTACACTTGTACATGTAGATTTGCGTGTAGTTCTTGATGATGTAATTTCAAAGTATTTGATTCCAGTAAAAACAGAGGGTACGCCAGTGGGCTTGAAGGACAGAGGTATTTTGATTACTTCTAAAAAACGTTTGTTAGTTAAATGTACTGGCAAAAATTTACCAGATAGTTTTACTATAGACGTAAGTAATTTAGATGTCGGAGACTCTATTTTGGTTCGTGATATTGAAGTTCCAAAAAATGTAACAATACTGGATGCAGATAGAGTTGCAGTAACTGGAGTTGTTAAAGCTAAGTAGAGATGACTCTTATTGTAGGACTGGGTAACCCAGAGTACAAGTATAAAAACAACCGACATAATGTCGGATTTATGGTTATCGATAAACTAATCGATGACCATAATACTACTCATATAAATAAACCATCTTTTAAAGGTGAGCTTTATAAATCAAAAGATATACTTTTTTTAAAACCAAATACTTATATGAACCTTTCAGGGGAGAGTGTTAGGGCTGTTAGCGATTACTATAAACCAGAACGAGTGATAGTTATTCATGATGATTTAGATCTTCCTTTTGGAACACTTCGTTATAAGATTGGTGGAGGTCATGGAGGACATAATGGTCTGCGTTCTATTGATGCACATATAGGCAAGGATTATTATAGAGTAAGGATTGGTATTGGAAAACCACAAATGAAGAGCGATGTATCAAATTATGTGTTATCAGACTTTAGTAAATTACAAAAAGATGCGTTAAATGAGATTATTGAAGTTAGTTTAAAAGCCATTAAAGGACTTATAAATGAAGAGTTAAGTACAATCTCTTCAAAGTACACATTGAAAGCCATATAAAGATGAAATTATACCAAAAATATATAATATTTAATTATCTAAAAAACTTTTTCATTATCTTTCTTTCGCTAGAGTTTTTTTATGTAGGCATAGACATACTTTCAAATTATAAAGATTTTCCAGATTCTGCTAACTTGCAACTTCTTTATGTCGTCTTTAAAACACTAGATGCAGTAAATTATTCTGTTCCTCTCTCTATAGTTTTTGCTATGATAGTTACTAAGTTTGCAATGATAAAATCAAATGAACTGGTTGCTTTATACGCGATAGGTATCACAAAAAGATCGGTTATCAAACCACTATTTTTTTCAGCTCTTTCAATTGCTATGATATATATAAGCCTCAATTTTACATCATTTGTTTACTCTTTAGAATATAGTAGAAATCTACTAAAATATAGCACAATTTCTACTGATTCAACCAGCTTATTTTTAAAGAATAATAATCAATATATCTATTTCAAAAAATTAGATCCAATAAAAAAACAGGCAACTGACATAAAAATATTTACAATACAAAACAATGATTTAAGTCAGATTGTTGATGCAAAACGAGCTTATTTTAATAACAATAGTTGGATTCTTAAGGATGTAACTATAACAACTAAGCCTAAAGTTAAATCTATAAATGACAGTGGTTTAGTTGAGGTAAAGCAAGATAGATTTGAGACTCTAAAAGATTTTAGACCAAAGATTATAGAAAATATCAATAAAGGAGAATATAATATGTCCATAATTGATGCCATAGACGCACTTAGCTTTTTTTCTACTCAAAATATCAATCTTGACAGAATCAAAACTCTGTTGTATTCTCAATTGCTTTTCCCGCTGTTTGCACCTCTATTGATTGTTATACTCTTTTATAGACTTCCTATTAGCAGCAGATTTTTTAATGTCGCCTTTTTAAGTTTTGTATTTATTTTTACAACTCTTGCAGTTTGGGGAATTTTGTTTATACTTACTAAACTCTCATCAACTTCTGTGATTTTTCCAGAACTTGGGGTGATTCTACCCATATCTTTACTAGCACTTTATGCTCTAAGGCAATACTACAAAGAAAATTAATCTATTTTTAGATAAAATAAGACTATTTTACAATTACAGGGTAGATTTATGAAATATTCAGAATTAGCAAACAAATATGGTACACCACTTTATGTGTACGATTTTAATCACATAGAAGAACAATTTATTAAACTCAAAGATGCATTTAAAGCTAGAAAATCTATAATTTTTTACGCAGTAAAAGCAAACTCTAATTTATCAGTCTTAAAACACTTAAAAGAACTTGGTGCTGGTTGTGATTGTGTTTCTATTGGAGAAGTTAAGCGCGCTTTACATGTAGGTGTTGCAAGGTATAAGATAATTTTCTCAGGTGTTGGAAAAAGAGATGATGAGATAAAAGAAGCTCTGCAATATGATATCTTGATGTTAAACCTAGAGAGTGAAGAGGAGATGGATAGAGTTGAGCTTATAGCAAAAGAGCTAGGTATTAAAGCCAGAATAAGTATAAGAGTAAATCCAAATATAGATGCAAAAACTCATCCATATATCTCAACAGGACTTCATGACAACAAGTTTGGAGTAGATGTAGATAGCGCAAAACGGATGTATATAAAAGCGAAAAATTCTAAAAACTTAGACCCTATTGGTATTCATTCTCATATAGGTAGTCAAATTACTGAACTAGAACCATTTAGAGATGCAGCTAGAATAGTTTCAGACTTAGTGAGAAATCTTCAATCACTCAAGATAGATATAAAGTTTTTTGATATTGGCGGTGGAATTGGGATAGATTATGATGGTGAACATACACTAAACCTTTATGACTATTCTCAAGCCATATTTGAAAACCTAAGTGGACTTGATGTCACTTTGACTTGTGAGCCAGGTAGGTTTTTAGTAGGAAATTGTGGAGTATTTTTAACAAAAGTTCTTTATGAAAAAAGTAATTCTAAAAAAAGATTTGTTATAGTTGATGGTGCTATGAATGATCTTGGTCGCCCAAGTCTATATGGTGCTTATCATGCTGTAGAAGTAATCGGGTCTAAAGGAAACGAGAGTAAAGCAGATGTAGTTGGACCAGTTTGCGAAAGCACAGATTTTTTTGCAAAAGATAGAGTTTTGCCAAAAACAAAACATGATGATTTGTTAGTAATAAAAAGTGCAGGTGCATACGGTTTTACTATGAGTAGTAACTACAATACAAGAGCAAAAGTTGCCGAAGTGGCTTTAAAAGATGGAGAAGATAGACTTATAAGAGAGCGAGACAGTTTCGAAGATATGATTAAAAATGAGCTATCTTGTATCTAGTCGATGTACAAGGTACACTTATAGATGACAACAATAAGTTACCAATAGATGGAGCTATAGAGTTTATAGAAAATCTAAAAGAGCCTTTTGTGGTAGTTACAAATAACACAAAGAAAAGAAGCATAGAATTTTATGATTTTTTAAAAGATTTAGGGTTCAATATTCCAAAAGATTCTTATCTTGACCCATTTATGGTTTTAAAAAATTCCTTACATGTAAAGAAAGTTTGTTGTTTTGGACCTGCTGAGTTTAAAGAAGTTGTAGAGTCGTTGGGTTATGAAAACACGACTGATAAACCAGAAGCTATCTTGGTTGCAAGTAGCATAAATTTCGACTCCTTAGATTACGCAAGTATGATAGAGATGGTAATGGATGGAGCAAAATTGATAGGTATGCATGCAACTAGCACATATGCAAAAGAGGGAAGAAGATTTCCTGGTGTTGGCGCTATCATGAAGATGGTATCTTATGCAACGGGCAGTGATTATAAAGTAATAGGGAAACCTAGTGAGGCTTTTTATAAAGAGGCATTAAAGCTTCTACATGTAGATGATTTTAAAGATATTGAAATGATAAGCGACGATGCAGTAGGCGATTTAGTTGGCATAAAAGAGCTTGGTGCAAAAACAACACTAGTTTTAAGCGGCAAGTGTAAAAGCGAAAAAGAGGCTCTACATGTAAAGAGTTACATAGACAGAGTCGTAACCAATATAGGAGAGTTAAAATGAACTCATTGGATTTATATAGAAAGCAAATAGATGATATAGATGATGAGATTTTAAAACTTTTAAATAACAGAATGAAATCTGTAGAAGCTATTGGTAGGGCAAAACAGACTACAGGTGCAGCAATATATAGACCTGAGCGAGAAAAAGAGATACTCGATAGACTAAAAAATCTCAATAACGGAAAGTTAAATGCAAAAGCTATAGACGCTATATTTTTAGAAGTTTTTGCAGTAAGTAGAAATATTGAGATGCCAGAGAAGATTGTTTTTTTAGGACCTGATGGTAGTTACACTCATCAAGTAGCCGAGAGTAGATTTGGAGCTATGGGAAACTATATGGCTCTTAACTCTATTGAAGCAGTATTTAATGTTTTGGCAAATGGTGAAGCAAAGTATGGCGTAGTTCCAGTCGAAAACAATACAGAAGGAGCAGTGGGCATAACGCTTGATTGTCTTGGAAAATTTGATTCACTTATCGTTAGTGAGATTTATATGGATATCCATCACTCTTTTGCAACAACTTGTGAGCATTTAAAAGATATCAAAAAAATATATTCTCATCCACAAGGCTACAATCAGTGCAGAAAGTTCATAGAAGAACATATGCTTTTAGATGTAGAATTTATACCAACAAAATCTACAGCTGCTTCAGCAAAACTAGCTGCAAGTGAGCCCCATAGTGCTTCTATATGTTCTCATATTGCAGCAAAACTATATAATGTTCCTATCCTTTTTGATACGATTGAGGACAATCTAGCAAATAAAACTCGCTTTTTTATACTCAGTGATTTTAAAAATAGACCAGGTATTCAAAATAAAACTTCTATCTTAGCAAAAACACAAAACAGACCAGGTGGACTTGTTAACTTTCTTCAAAGTTTTGAAAATGATAAGGTAAACATAACAAAAATAGAATCAAGACCAACAAAAAAGA
>Ga0256840_1002338_pt1 | contig 16813 bp, 14 predicted proteins | sample 355202metaG_FD_185969 | JGI IMG/M metagenome (GOLD analysis project Ga0256840, IMG submission 185969) | Hydrothermal vent microbial communities from Mid Atlantic Ridge, Atlantic Ocean - 355-202 | ecosystem: Environmental > Aquatic > Marine > Hydrothermal vents | place: Atlantic Ocean: Mid... | reverse complement strand
CAAGGCTCTTTGTTGAAATAAAAAAATGGACAAATCAGGCTAATATTGGCGCGATGATTAACCAGATCAATAGCATTGCCGAGGCGGATAATCAGGGCTTGTTGGTGGCAGATTATATAAACCCAAAGATGGGGGAGCGATTAAAACAGGCAGGTATCCAGTTTATGGATACGGTGGGTAATGCGTATATCAATCAACAACCTGTCTATATTTATATCAAGGGCAATAAGCTTAAAAAAGAATTTATCACAGAGCAAAAGACTAAAACGGGTAAAGCTTTTCAACCGACAGGCATGAAAGTGGTTTTTGCTTTTCTTAGAAATAAAGCACTAATCAATGCACCCTATCGGGAAATCGCTAATCAGGCTCAGGTTGCACTGGGAACGGTGGGCGGTGTTATTGATGATTTAATGGCTCAAGGGTTTATTCTCGATGGACTCAATAAAAAGCAGCGCAAACTGGCTGACTTTGATGGCTTATTAGATAAATGGGTAGAGGCGTACCCCTATAAACTAAAAGAAAAATATACGATAGGCCGCTTTACCACGGATGATCCTTATTGGTGGGAAGACATAAATACTGAGGAATTTAATGCACTCTGGGGTGGTGAGATAGCCGCCGCAAAAATGACAGACTACCTAAACCCAAAACATGCAACGGTGTATATCAAAAAGGAAAATATGCGGAATTTTCTCAAGGTGGCTCGTTTACGAAAAGCTGAACCCCATGAGCGACCAAATACGCACATTGATTTAATAGAACCCTTTTGGAATATAAAGGCTCAGGGTGAAAACAACATTGAAACAAATGAACAAGTAGGGTTAGCCCCACCGATTATTATCTATGCTGACTTGATAGAAACAGGCGATGCACGTAACTTAGATGCCGCAAAGAGACTCCGTGAAAACGACATACGTTAATATTACAGCTAAGCTTCCGCAAGGATTGGTAGATTTGTATGCTGACATTAGTGGACATACGAAAGCCCTCGATATTGATTATCTTGTGGTGGGGGCGATGGCGCGAGATTTAATTCTGGTTCACGGCTTTGGTTCAAAAATAGAACGGGGTACAAGAGATGTTGATTTTGCTATTAATATCGCGAGTTGGGATGAATTCAATGCCTTAAAAAACCGCTTACTTATGGCAGATTATCATGCTGATAAGCATAGGGCGCACCGTTTGTATTACACAGGTGGCGCAGATCACGAATGGGAGATTGATATTGTACCTTTTGGTGATATTGCGGATGAAGACAGTCATATCTCTTGGCCACCAAAACAACATACCGTAATGAATGTACGAGGCTTTTCTGAAGCGTTTGCAAATGCCTTGGAAGTACAGATTAGTGAAGAGCCAGAAATAATCATACCCGTTGCCTCACCCGCAGGAATTTGTTTGCTTAAGCTAATTGCTTGGCTAGATAGAGATCTGGATTTAAGGCGAAAGGATGCTTCGGATTTTGTCTACTTGATTGAAACTTATAGCAAAATTCCTGAAATATTTGATGCTTTGTATGAGAAAGACTATATGGAAACACAAGGCTGGGATGAAACAAAAGCCAGCGCCATGAAATTAGGCTCGGATGTATCTGAAATCGCATCGCCAGATACAAAAACTTTTCTTGAAGCCGCTTTATTTAATAATGATGTGAAAACAGAACAATTTGTAAGAGAGATGAAGAACAATACTCACAAGAGCTTAGAGCAATGTGAAGGACTGTTTAATATTTTTATGGGTGCTTTTTTAAGCATGAGAGCCATTAAAAAATACCTGCCGGAAACGCCAACCGTATTAAGATGAACGCTTAATAAATAACTGAAACTGAGAGGATTTGACAGCGTTGATGTTATTTAAAAAATACTAAGAATGACTAAAAATTTTTATATTCATCATTCTATAATATAAATCAGTTAGAATAATCAGATTAACTGCCATTACTTTCTTCCCTAAAGTTTAAAGAGATATTTAAAACACGTCATTTGCCCCAAAATTTATGAGCTACCAGACATTTATCAATACCCTTATTACGCAACAATCATTGCGTGAAAGTGACTTAAATAAAGTCAATAAAATTCAGCAACAAATGCAAGAAACAGGCTTGCCTTTGCTCTTGGTAAAGTTAGGATTATGTTCTGAAAAAGATGTCGCGGGGGCTTTAGCAAAAGTGTCTGACTTAAGTGTCCTAGAGCCTGCTGATTACCCTGATAGTCCAGTATTGCCCGATGATATTTCTTTGCGCTTTTTAAAAGAGTTCCATGTTGTCGGCATTTCAGCGGATGAGCATAAAATGGTTATTGCCGTTTTAGATCCTGAGAATAGCTTTATTAAACAGGCATTGAGCTTAAAATGCGAGTTACCGATAGAGCTAAAAATTGGCCTTTTATCTGACATAGATAAAGCTATAGAGCGCCAATATGGTGGCGGCAAGTCACAGATGGGACAAATTACTGATAATTTGGATGCCAGTGAATCCCTGGATGATATCGAGCATTTAAAGGATTTAGCCAGTGAAGCTCCGGTTATCCGTATGGTGAACTTAGTCTTTCAACGCGCACTAGAGAGTAAAGCATCGGATATTCATTTTGAGCCTTTTGAAAATGCTTTAATCATTCGTTTGCGTATTGATGGCGTGTTACAACAAATAGAAGGTCCGTCGGTTAGTGCGACAGCGGCCATCATTTCCAGAATTAAATTGATGGCAAAGTTAAATATTGCAGAGCGTCGCTTGCCGCAAGATGGACGTATCAAAATACAAATGCAAGGCAAGGAAATTGATTTGCGTGTATCGACCACGCCGACCATGTATGGTGAGAGTGTTGTGATACGCTTACTGGATAAAGAAAATGTGGTCTTTGATTTTGCATCATTGGGTTTTGAAGAGGCTAATGAAAAGCAGTTTATTCAGGTTTTAAATAAACCGCATGGCATTATATTAATTACTGGGCCAACAGGTAGTGGTAAATCAACGACTTTATATACCGCGTTAAGTTACTTAAATACGCCAGGACAAAAAATTATCACGGTTGAAGATCCTGTTGAATATCAGTTGCAAGGGGTTAACCAAATTCAGGCAAAACCTAAAATAGGCTTAACTTTTAGCAGTGCTTTACGCTCTATTGTTCGGCAAGATCCCGATATTATTATGATTGGTGAAATGCGTGATTTAGAAACGGCTAAAATTGCTGTACAGTCCGCATTAACGGGGCATATGGTTTTATCTACATTGCATACCAATGATGCAGCGGGTGGGCTGGCGCGTTTATTAGATATGGGCCTGGATGACTATTTATTAACCTCGACTGTGAATGGTATTTTAGCGCAAAGACTCGTTAGAAAGCTTTGCATGCATTGTCGCGAACCCTATCAGCCTCCTCCTGAAGTAATTAAAGAAAAAGGTTTAACGCGGTTCTTGAAAGAGGGGAAATTGACCTTATATCATGCTAAAGGCTGTAAAGAATGTGGTGATATTGGATATAGTGGACGTTTGGCGATTATTGAGTTTTTAGTGATGAATGATGCTTTAAGGAAAATGGTCATGGAACATAAAGAATCGGGATTGATTCAAGAAGAAGCGGTCAAAGGTGGCATGTTAAGTATTTATCAAGATGGCTTAGCAAAAGCAGCAAAAGGTATGACCACCTTAGAAGAAGTTTTGCGCGTCACAACGGAAGTCTAAAATGACTTTATTTGTTTATAAGGCGGTAGCACATGACGGCACTGTTCAAGAAGGGACTAAAGAAGCAAAAGATGAAGCCCATCTTATTGATTATTTGCAGTCTGAAGGTTTAATTCCGCTCAAAATATCTTTGTCAGGTTCTAGTCTGTCACATTTGTTTTCTTTTAAACGGTCTCAGGAAGGGCTGTCACAAAAAGAAGTGAATCTATTTACTAAAGAATTGGCGACCTTATTGCAAGCAGGATTGCCTTTAGATAGGTCTTTAGTGGTATTAATGGAATTAATAGACCCTGATTCTAAAATACATGACTTAATTAAAAAAGTGCTGGAGCGCGTTAAAGGTGGGGTGAACTTGGCGGATGCTTTAGAGGCTGAATCGAGTGCTTTTTCACGCTTTTATATTAATATGCTGCGTGCAGGTGAGGCGGGTGGTAGCGTTGATATTGTTTTAGGCCAGTTATCTGAATATTTAGAGAAATCTAAGGAATTAAAAGATACTGTTAGCACAGCATTAATTTATCCCACCGTGCTTGTTGTTATGGCCTTAGGTTCGGTATTTTTATTACTGACTTTTGTGGTTCCACAATTTACGGAGATGTTTGAAAGTGCGGGCAAGGAGTTGCCAATATCTACCCAAATTGTCGTCGGCACAGCGGAGTGGCTACAAAGCTACTGGTGGATTTTATTAATCGGTGGGTTTGCTACCTTTTTTATCATGCGCTATGAATTAACAGTAGGCCCTAGAAAAGCACAATGGGACGGTATTATTTTATCGCTGCCCTTATTTGGGGAAATTATCCGTAATACCAGCACGACTAATTTTACCCGCACTTTAGGCACCTTATTATCTAATGGTGTTCCTATATTAACAGCACTAGGCATTGTTAAAGGGACATTGAGTAATTTGGTGTTAATTGATGCTTTGACGCTTGCTGAGGATAATTTAAAGCAAGGTAAAGATATGTCCAGCGCGTTAATAGAGTCTGGACAATTCCCAAAAATGGCGACCCAAATGATTAAAATGGGTGAAGAAACGGGAAAAATGGAAGAATTGTTAGCAAGGACAGCTGAGACTTATGATAAACAGCTTAAAATAACCATTGAACGTATGCTGGCGATGCTAGAGCCTATTTTAATTGTTACTTTAGGGCTGCTAATCGCGGGTATTATTATTTCTATTTTATCGGCTATTCTAAGTGTTAATGATTTAGCCTTTTAACACAAAATAACAAATCCTAAAACTGAGAGAGAAAATGAAACACTTTAAAAAACCAATGTCAGGATTCACTTTAATTGAATTATTAGTGGTACTTGCGATTATAGGTCTATTAGCTGGTTTGGTTGGACCGCAAGTAATGAAACATTTAGGTAGCTCAAAAACGAAAGCTGCTAAAGTACAAATTGAAGATTTAGCAGGTGCATTGGATATGTATCGTATGGATGTTGGCCGTTACCCTAGTACCGAAGAAGGCTTAAAATCATTAGTAGAAAAACCTGCAAATGCACGTTCTTGGAACGGTCCTTATTTACGCAAAAATAATGTACCTCAAGATCCTTGGGTGTATGACTATCATTATGCGTCTCCTGGTGAGCACGGACGTTTTGATATTTATTCTTTGGGTGCCGATAATGCGCCTGGTGGTGAGGGTGAAGATCAAGATGTTAATAGCTGGGAGTAAAACTTAAGTATTGTGCGCACAAAAGGGTTTACTTTAATAGAGCTACTGTTGGTGATTGTGATTATTGCTATCAGTGCTGCAGTCGTGGCACCTAATATTGGCTCTGGAAATCAAACGGCTAAGTTGAAGAGTTCGATGCGGGATATTGCATCAGCGCTACGCTTTGCTCGTGGGCATGCGCTGAGCCAACATAAAGAAAGTCGTGTCTTATTTAATTTACAAGATAATACCTATCAGATTACCGGTAAAACAAAAACATACCGGATAGCGAAAGAAATAGAAGTGACCTTAGATTTAGCACAATCACAGATTATTGATGAGACTCAGGGCAGTATCCGTTTTTTCCCTGATGGCTCATCTACCGGGGGGCGAGTTACTTTAGAGGTCGCGGGTAATAAACGACAACTAGATGTTAATTGGTTGACAGGGCATGTGGAAATAAATGACCAGTAAACGACAGTTACAAGCTGGGTTTTCTTTGCTGGAAATTTTAATTGCTTTTTCTATCTTGGCATTGTCTTTAGGTATTTTATTGAACATTTTTTCCGGTGGATTAAGGCGGACGATTGTTTCTGAAGAGTATCAACAAGCGGTGATAATTGCGCAAGCAAAGATGGCAGCAGCAGGTGTTGAATTACCCCTGGATGAAGGACAAAAACAAGGTCAGGTATTAGAGAAGTACAATTGGTCTCTTATTATGCAGCCTCTTAATACGGATGATGTGGCTGCCGCATCTGAAGCCATGGGGGTTCAGGTTTACGAAGTCATTTCTCGTGTACAGTGGATGGCCGGAGATAATGATCGGCTGGTTGAGTTGATTACGCTTAAGTTATCTAAAAAAGAATGATAAAAGCTCAATACAGGCATACAGGGTTTACTTTATTAGAAGTGTTGATTGGTATGAGCATTATGAGCGTTATGATGTTATTACTGTTCGCAAGTCTACGTGTTTGCGTGCAAAACTGGAATGCTGGTGAGAAAAAAATTGCCCAAGTCAGCCAAGCCGCGACTGTGCAGACTTTTTTGTATAATAAATTACAGACGGTGTTGCCTTTAGATGTTGACACGGAAGATGGCAAACAGTTTTCCTTTAGTGGTGATACAAATACATTGGAATTTGTTGCCGCCATGCCCGCAAGTGCAGCACGGCTAGGATTGCAGATATTCAAACTCAGCCTTATACCGAGCAAAAACAATCAAGGTAAAGAGTTAATGGTTGATATTAAACCATTTTTTGGACAAAGTGATGAGACAAGCTGGAAAGAAGAGCAGGTGGTTATCTTAAAGAATGTGCAACGTCTTCATTTTGCCTATTTTAATGCTGACGATACTAAGGATGACGCGGGCTGGCAGAAGGAATGGTTGGATAAGTTTGAACTTCCTGACTTAGTTAGTGTTGATATAGAGCTGATGAATGGTGAGCTGTGGCCACAAATAGTTGTTGAATTGAAGGTGGATGACGTTGCTGCGGGTGGGGCTGCGGTAGGAAAGAGAGGGCGTAACCCTTTTGGTATTGTGAATGGCAAATTTACCTCGCCATGAAGTCGAATAAAGGCTTAGCATTAATTGTCGTTTTGTGGGTGATTACCTTATTAACGATTATGGCCAGTAGTTTTGCGTTAACAATACAGCGAGAAAGTGCCATTATTTCTGGAATAAAGGAAAAGGCTGAAGCTCAAGCCCTGGCTGAAGCGGGTATAAATTATGCAGTTGTCATGCTATTTAATACTAATGCCGAGCAGCAATGGCAAAGTACTAATAGTTTATATGAGGTGAATTATGCAGGTAAAAATATTCGTATCCTGATCGCCGATGAATCGGGAAAAGTAAATATTAATTATGCAGATAAACAGCAATTATTAGACTTATTAAACTTTGCCCAAGTTGAGGAGGCACAGGCGGATAGTCTAAGTGATGCGATTATTGATTGGCGCGATAAAGATGATTTAATAGGGTTGAATGGGGCTGAAGAACAACAATATAAGGATGCAGGGCTTAAATATAGACCGCGTAATAATTTATTTAACAGCGTAGAAGAGTTACAAATGGTGTTGGGCATGACCCCCAAGATATATCAACAAATAGAAGATATGATCAGCGTGTACACTAAAAAAGCAGCTATTAACCCAGCAACTGCATCACGCTCTGTATTGCTCACATTGCCTGATGCGACCGAGGCATTGGTTGATGAATATATGCAACAAAGAGCAGAAAATCAGCGTAATAAGCAAGCAGTTGTAGCGCCTGATTGGTATAATTCGGCGAGTGCTACTAGCAATGTTTATATGATTATTTCCGAGGCCATGATAGAGAGAGGTAGTACCGCAGCCACAATGGCTGTTATTAGAAAAGGACAAGCAAAAAATGGTTTGCCCTTTCAAATTTTAAAATGGGTTAAGGACTACTCTGTGCGTTCTTTATTTTTGCCTGAGAATGATCAATGGATTATAAATTCAGATGTTTAAACTTGATAGTGAAATTGATGTAACGCAATTTTTTAAATGGTGGGGGCAGGAGTTAGCATTTTTATTGCCGCAAAAAGTACGTGACGCTTTTAAAGCGAAAGGGTTACTCGTCGTCAAGGTGAGCGATCTCAGTGCGACCGTAAGTTATGAGTCTGGTGAGCAGCAAGAGCTACTGGGTAAATTTGAGTGTAATGCGCTAGCAAAAGAAGAGCTGCAGAATTTAATTCAAAGTAAAGCTCAATATAGAAATGCGCAAATCGTCTTGCGTGTACCTGACAATTTATCCGTTATTCAAGATATTGTTTTACCTGCTGCGGCTGAATCAAACTTAGCCCAGGTCATCAGCTATGAATTAGATCGTTATACCCCCTTTACTAAGGAAGAAGTTTATTTTTCTTATATTAAGCAAGGCTCTAAAAAAAATAAGGTACAGCTACCTATTCGTTTAGTCGTGGTGAAAAGGGCAACATTAGATGCGATGTATGAGCAATGCCTTAATTTAGGTTTAAAACCTTCTTTTGCCGATTCAGAGATACAAAGAGTCAATTTGGCTGAGGCAAGTTCTGCTTATAATTTGCTACCTAAAGCATTATGTTTGAAGGCGGATAAAAAGCCTTTATTCATTATGCTAGGCTCTCTTTTTATTATGCTTGCTTTGTTTATTGCCTTACTAGTACTGCCTTTAAAAATGGGGAATGAAGGTTTAGATAAACTCAAAAAACATGCCCGGAGTGCGGAAAAAAGTGCATTAGACATTGAAGACTCTAAAAAGGCAATAGACTATCTTTATCAAGCCACTCAACAAGTGATTGATCATAAAAATAGCTCGCCATCCATGATTGAAGTGATTAATACGCTGAGTAAAGTATTAGGCGATGATACTTGGATATCGCAGCTACGTTATAGTAAAAAAACGTTACAATTAACCGGTCAATCAGGGAGTGCTTCAAGCCTAATCGCCTCGCTAGAAGGCGTTCCTTTTTTCCATAATGTTACCTTTATATCCCCCGTCACAAAAGATCGACGTAGTGGTTTAGAGCGCTTTCAAATTTCAACAGACGTTATTAAAAAACAAACGCATGCAAAAGTTGAACGATAAGCAACAAAGGTGGGTCGCGGTAGGGCTATTAATAAGTATTATTACGCTTATTGCGGCGACTATTTTTATTCCTTGGTACGGTGCTATTAATAAAACCATGGAAGACATTGATGACTTAGTCTTTCGTATTAAACGCTATGAGCGCGTTATATCCAGCCGAGATCAAGTTTTAAGCGCGATTGAGCAAGGGCGTACAGATATTCATGCCTTGGGCTATCTGTATACCCAAGAAACATTTCCACTCGCAGCAGCTGAATTACAAAAACGACTGAAAGAAATTGTTAATAATGCTGGCGGTGAACTCAGTAGCACTCAAGTTTTGCCTCAGAAAGAAGAAAATGGCCTCGTCTCTATTGCTGTGAAAGTCAAAGTGGTAGGAAACATGGAAATGCTACGCAGCCTTTTGTATGAAATTGATATTGAAAAGCCTTTGATGAGTATTGAGCACATTAGAATAGTACCGAGTAGCAAGCGATTTGGGAGAAAAAGGCTAAGTGCCGATAAAAGCGGTACAGTCACCATCACACTTGATGTGGTGGGCTATATGATGAAGGAAACATTATAATGCGCTTAAAATGGGAATACATGTTAACAGCCGTGTTTTTGACTTTTGCAGTTATATTTCTGCTCTTAATCGCCTTACAAATTAATTTAGGAAAAAATTACCGCGCTCAAAAACTAGAGGAGTTACGCAATATCCCCAGCGCAGGCTTTAATGTTGAGGATATCCCCAGTTATCACTTTAACTACAAAGTGATAGGCGATTATATTGATATTGTGCAACGCCCTTTATTTTTTAAAAGTCGAGAGCCTATTATTATTGAAGAAATTGAGGCCGAGCCTGCTGAAGAAGCTAAGGCTAAGGCTGAGGCACTTGAGGATATTGGTATAGATTTAGTGGGTATTATCAAAACACCTGAAGGCGAATTCGCTTTATTCCAAAACCCTAAAGCTAAATCCCATGCAGAAAAATTTCAGCGGCTTGCTCAAGGTGGTGAAATCAACGGCTGGCAGCTTAAAGAAATACAAAATGATCGTGTTACTATTGTTGCGGGTGGGGAAGAAAAAGAGCTTCTTTTATCTAAACCACGCCCCCACGCACCAGCAAAAAAAGCAAAACGACGTAGAGCTAATCCTTTTAATAGACAAACTAAAAAGTAAGAATGAATCTTTCCTTAAAGCGCATAAACTTTCTCAGCCTATTAGTTATTGGTAGTGTCTCTTTAACGGCTTGTGAGACCTTAGATAAAATTCATTTAGGACCAAGATTAGGCATTAAAATACCCATTGAAGAAAAAACAGATCAAGAGCGCTCTAAATCTTCAAGTGAGACGGATAGCGCTACAAAAAAAGAGGTCGCGTTTGCACAACTAGATAATAGCGACGACATCAAAACTGATGCACAGACAATTACCAAAAAGACCTTTATAGGTAGCGGTCGGTTTATAAAGCAAGGCTCTAAAAAAACCGCTATTCAAGCTGCAGGTAAAGGTAAGTACTCAATTAATTTTGATGCCGCTGATCTAAGTGAAGTTTGTAAAATCATTCTTAGCGATATGCTGCAAGAGAATTATCTGCTAAGTCCTAAAGTGAAAGGAACCGTCACTTTACAAACCACTAAGCCTTTGTTTAAAGAGGATCTGCTGCCCACACTAGAAATGCTATTGCGAGTCAATGGTGCGGTGCTTATTAAACGTGATGGACTCTATAGAATTGAGCCTGATACTAGCGGAGTTCATGTAGCTGATAGCTCTTTATTAGGGAGTAAAAAAGTAGGTGCTGGTTTTCAAATAAAAATAATCCCGCTGAGATATGTCGGTGCCGTTGATATGGCTGAGATTATTACGCCTGTTCTGCCAAGTAAATCTATTATTAAAGTTGATCCCGCGCGTAATTTATTATTAGTCGCAGGAACACGCAGTGAATTAGAAAAAATAATTAATTTAGTCAATACATTCGATGTCAATTTTATAGCGGGAATGTCATTTGGTTTATATCCCTTAGAAAATACAGAAGTTGAGAGTACCGTTGCCGATATAGAGAAAATTTTTAATAAAGGAGAAAAAAACCCGCTCTCTGGCATGTTACGTTTCATTAGCATTAAGCATTTGAATGCAATTTTAGTCATAACTAAGCAAAAAGCGTATCTAAGAGAAGCTGAAAAATGGATTGATAGACTAGACAAGCAAAATGGTGTTATTGGTGAGGGCGGTATTATTGTTTACCGAGTACAGCATGTGGATGCGACTGAACTGGCTACGACACTCACCTCGGTGATTAGTGGTATCGCACCAACCCAAAGTAAAGCAGTGTCCGTGGCTCCTGGCCAAAGAATTGGCTCTATTACGAATAAATCTTCAAAATCGAGGCAAGTAGCAAAAGTCACAAGGAGTAGTAGCAATGGCAATACCTCACTAGAAGGCGTAACGATTATTGCAGACGAACCTAATAATGCTTTAATTATTATGGCACAGCCGCAGCAGTATCGGATGTTAAGTAAAGTGATTAAGCATTTAGATGTGATGCCTTTACAGGTCTTATTAGACGCAACGATTGTTGCTGTGAACTTAACTGAAAATTTAGAATATGGAGTAAAATGGCTATTTAAAAATAGCGGGCCGGATGGGCTAGAAGGGGTAGGCATTATAGGCGCTGTTGCACAGGGAGCGACAGCTGCGGCTACGGGTGGTTTATCTTATGGTCTAACGCGGGGTACAGATGATATTCGTATGGTGTTTAATGCTTTAGCGGAAGATAATAAATTAAATGTTTTATCTGCACCTTCGATAATGGTCCTTAATAACCAGGAAGCAAGTATTAAGGTAGGGGATCAGATTCCTATTAGAACATCTCAGTCTACGAATACCAATGGAGGGGGGGTAAATCCCATTCAAACTAGCCCAATTCAAATGGTCGATACAGGTGTTATTTTAAAAATAAAACCAAGAGTTAATGCAACAGGCGTCGTTATTTTAGAGATTGAACAAAGTGTGAATACGCCGAAAACAAATAGCGCTTCGAATATTGATTCCCCTGCTATTTTGAAGCGAGAGATAAAAAGTACTGTTGCCGTTGTTAATGGTGAAAGCGTAGTCTTAGGTGGGTTAATTTCTGAAACACACACCTTTTCTAATACAGGTGTGCCTTTCTTAAAAGATATTCCTTATATAGGCTGGCTATTTGGTACGCAAGGGAAAAAGATTGAGAAAAATGAATTAATTGTTGTTATCACTCCAAGGGTCGTCGTGAATGAGTTTGATGCCAGAAAAGTAACCGATGAATTTAAACGTAAACTGACGGGGATATATTATGATGAAGATGAGTTTACTCCTGGCGCGAGTCAATTATTAAGAGGTTACGATGGGCTTGAGATTCAAACAAAAGAAGAAAGAGCTGAGCCTTTAGAGCATAGGATAAAGCCATGGGAAGAGGAGCCTAGTAAACAGCCTGTATCTTCATCGACAAATTGATAAGGCGTATTATTTATCCGCGTTTTAGAGCTGTTCTTTAAGTTTGCAAAGAAAAGTAGGCTAATTCTAAAGTATGGCTGATAGCCTACGTTTATTTCTAAGGACTGAGGATGAAATAAAACCCGAAACGCGACAAAAAGACAAGTCAGTTTTTTTGGGGGGATAAAATTCTCAGACCTGAAGTTATATACTATCAGTTTCGGTAGAGCTGCTGTTATTTTAGGGCCCCGCACAAGGAGACTTAACTATCTAAGTTTTGTGTAAGGCCAGGGTTTGGCTGTATTTGATGTGTCGCTAGGGGGAGCCTCTATTTTAGTTCATCTGATGATGGTATAAGGGGTCACGGGTTGTGAAAAAATAAGGATAATTTTGCATTAGTAGGGCCTTATCTCTCTCAGGTAAAATTAGTTGGTAAGGTTCCATAGGTAAATATAATAAGGAAATTCCGCCATCGGCCACGAGTCGTAGCTGATGTGTTTTTAGTTCTAATGCCAGTGCTATCAACCAGGCTTGAATACTGGCATAGTGCTCAAGTTTTTCTAAATAGGGGCGTATTTTTTTTGCTTTAACTAAATTGATTAATGGCGAATTGATTGAGATATTTCTGGGTAATGCTCCATAAGCCCCCATACCATCTAGATCTTTGGGCCAGTCACGTAATGGGTAGCAGCATAAACTATGTTGGTAGGCCAAGCCACAGTGATCGACTTGGTTATTTTTGTGGCTAATTTTTGCGGTACTTAAGGCGACACCAGAAGGGATTAAGTTATTGCACAGGTTAAATAATTGTTTAGTCTCAGTAAACTGTACTAAAGGCGATAGCAGTAAAATATAATCTGATTGGCAGTGCTTAATCAGGCGATGTAATGCACACCCCGCCTTTTCGTTGGCGGGTAGGGATAGCTGTGATGTTATCGTCACTCCTTGTTGTAGCGCTAGATTATGTGAGGCATTTTCTGGTGTGGAGAGAAAAATAGTATCAATCTTAGGCTTCCCTATGGCTCTAATAATTTGGTAGCTACCTAGCCAAGAATGTTTAGGGTGGCTTGCTAGTCCATGTTCATCTCGTCTTACCAGTGCCGAGTTCAAGGCGCGTAAGGCAGCATCATAAGCATAAGTTTTATTTTCAGGATTTAGAGCGACCGAATCAGCTGATTGACGCCATGAATATAAGATACGTGGAATATGCCTGATGTTAGAGCTGAGTTCTGCTAAACGTAGGTATAAATCATGGTCTTGAGACCCTTCAAAACCCATTCGAAAACCTCCTGCTTGCTCTATTAAGCTGCGCCGAATCACTGATAAATGCAGGATATAATTATAAGTCAGCAGTAATTCAGGAGACCAAGCAGGCTTTGCATGTAGACAACAGCGCAAGCCAGAGCTATCAAGCTTGTCATTATCGGAGTAAACCCAGTCAGTGTCAGGCTGTTGATTGAGCAGTTTAACCACCTCATATAATGCTTCAGGTGCTAAATAGTCATCATGATCAAGTAAGGCGATATACTCGCCCTCACTTAGGGAAAATACTTCTTGACTCGTGGCAGTAATGCCTTGATTATCATCGCGTAAAATTAATTTAACTTGATCAGGAAAGCGATTTTTAAAGGCAGTGAGTGCTTCTTTGATAGCGGGCATCTCGCTACCATCTTCTACAATGCAAAGTTGCCAATGTGGGTATAATTGTCTTGCAACAGAGTCTAAACAAGCGTGCAGCTGTTCTATATCCACTTTAAAAACAGTGAGCTGTATGCTTATTAAGGGTTTATATGACCAATATTTAATGCTTCGTTGTCGCTGGCGTTTTTCTATACAACTTAAAAAACTATGCTCCCATAGATAGCGCGTATAGTTGGGATCCGCACTTTGATAAGTCTGCACGGTATAAGCGCAGTCACAATACATTAATTTATTTAACCACGAGGGGCTAGTTGATCTGCCAGTACTTAGGTTGTAGCCGCGATGCCAAAGGCATTGTTTTAATAATGGATCATTTAGGCGCAAAAAAAGTTTACGAAACAGGTTCATTATTCGCAGTTTAATAACTGTTGATACAAGGCAAGTAGCTCAGTATACGTTTGCTGGTGATGGTGATTTGTACGTATATAGTTACGCATATTTATGCCAGCTTGTAGCCTTTTCTCAGAATCAATAAGATAAGGCCAAATAGCGTCGGCAAATTTTTGAGCAAGTAGCGCAGTATTGGGGATGAGAAACTCTGGGGATAATAACTCATTTTGCGCTCCAACATCAGTAAAAAATATCGGAGTTTGCATTGCCATTGCTTCATAACTGACTAAGGCTAGCCCTTCATTAGCCGATGGCATCATAAGGACATCACAGTCTTGATAAATGGGGCGAGTATCATTCACCTGTGGATGTAATAGAATGCAGGTATCTGCTGCACGCTGGATAGCCTGCTTAATCTCTTGCTCCAATAAACCACTACCGGTCATGACAAAAATAAGAGCTTGAGTTTGTTGTGTTTCTTGCCAGCGTTGCTGTAACAGTTGCGCCGATTTAATAAATTCTAGAGGTTGTTTTTGCTCACTAAAACGGCCAATAAAACCGACAACGCAAGCATTATCAGGAATATTTAGGGCTTTCTTCATTTGACCTTTTTCGATTAATTCAGGATTAAAATAATCACTATCAACATTAAGGTAGGTCACCGAAATTTTTTTCTCAGGTATGCACCAGCGCTGCATTAGAAAGTTTTTTAAATAATAACTGATAACATGATGATGATTAATAAAGGCTTCAAAATTTCTAGCGGAAGCTTCAACATATCCCCCTTCATTAGGTGGTAGCTCAATAATATGTAATGAATCGAGTATTTGTAATTGTGGGTGGAATCGGCGAATATGATAAAGTGCTTCGTATGCTTGAGCTGCATGATGTAAATGCATAAGGCGAATCTGTCGACTACGAATTAAGTATTCATAAAAAATTGCCATCATTGATTGAGGTAAAAAACTTGGTAAGTGAAAAATAGCTTCAACTTGATCGGCAATCTCACTACTCCAATGATTAAACGAAGGAATATCAGTCGTAACATAGATTGCATAATGCTCTTTAGGAAGAGACTTAATCAAATCAATCGCAAATTTTTCCGCGCCTCCCAGTTCCAACCAATGCGTAGCGATTAAGATAGGGATGCGTTGCTTAGGGTTAATCACTTCTTGGTTTAAATGAAGTTCAGGGCGTATAAATTTAGCAGACCATGATCTTTTAAGGGCGAGAGCATTTTTATTTACGGAGGTTTTATCTTTTTTCGGGAAAGTCGCTAATTCACGTAACGCATCGACTTTACGCTTTAAAAATAACTTTTGCTCTAAGGATAGTTTATTTTTTAGTGTGCGTAAGAAAGATAACGGGGGAGGGGTGCTAGCTGTCTCGCTCGTAAGTAGTGCGTGCGAAAAGCAGAGTGTTTTATAGGTTAAATGTGTTTCAGACTCTATGCCTGACTCACGGCTAAGACTAATAAACCCTTGTTGAATAGCCTCTGCCGGTGCATCAAGTGCTAATAATTGCAGGGGTGATTTTATATTAATAGACGTAAATAATGGCCAGATGATTCTGTTATATTCAGGGTGCGCCAATAATGCCCAAGTCATTTGTTCTAATAAATTGGGAGCAGCACAAGGTGTGCGCTCATTCAAATGTGCAAAATTTAAAAAAAAACTGTTATCTTTAGGTTCAAACCCAATGTGCATGGATTGTTGAGCCAAAAAGTTGCGCCAGTTTAAAGGTAACTGACCTTGTTGTGCTAGACTCAATATACAATGTATAGGAAGGGTACTTTCAATTTTATGGTTAATCATTGCAAGTTCAGTCATAGTCTATTGCGTAGAGCTAAGTAATGGATTGGAGTGAAAGCCTTACTAACAATATTGGCTCGAATTTTCTTTGTTAGCATCTGGGCATTATAAATGTAGTGTTAGTAATTGTAGTGTTTTGAAGTCAAGACTCTCAACAGGCGTACCTGTACGAAGAGTCGCAATATAGACATCAATATTTATATTTCCAGAAATAGGTAAGCTGATTAATTCAGATATCTCACTACTGAGAGAGGCATTTACTTGCCAAGCAGCAATACCAGAAACTGACGTTAGTTGACCTTGCGCATTTCTGACTAAAGAGAATGTTTCACCGTTCAGAATATACACAATATAAACATCAACAGCACCCGCTTTATCCATGTTTTCATAGGCCAAAGCAAGTACTTGCTGCCCTTGATTGCGCCAAGTAATTAATCGTGTACTGTATAGCTCTGAGAATTTAATCATCCAATCATCGTTAAAGTCTGGAATGATAAAGTTACTGTCATTAGGTGTTGCTATATTTGCGGCCTTAGCCATAACAATATGCTGTGCCTGCGTTTGATTGGGCGCAGTGCTCCAGAATTCAGCTTGTCTAGC
>Ga0256840_1002337_pt1 | contig 16817 bp, 13 predicted proteins | sample 355202metaG_FD_185969 | JGI IMG/M metagenome (GOLD analysis project Ga0256840, IMG submission 185969) | Hydrothermal vent microbial communities from Mid Atlantic Ridge, Atlantic Ocean - 355-202 | ecosystem: Environmental > Aquatic > Marine > Hydrothermal vents | place: Atlantic Ocean: Mid... | reverse complement strand
TTATCACTATTTTTAGCCTTATGTACTGCAATATTCATATTTGTAAGAAGTATATGCATATCTTGACTCCAAAGAGTATTCTCTTTTTGGGTGATACCATTAAGCTCTCTTAAAATATGAGCATTGCGGCTTAATGAAAAATACTGGGGTCTGAATAATCATTTTTTCTTATAACTTACTAAATAATCATCGACCATCTTTAGCTTTAAACTTTTAGTAAATCCATTATGTATTTTCAATAGTTTTTTCTGTAGTTTGTATATTTTTTAAAATCTTGAGAGAGAGTTTTCAAACCATTAATAGCTATCGTTCTATTGTTTTCTAACAAAGAACGAATAACACTGTAGTTTTGTGAAATATTGATAGCATTTGTAAGACCAATATCTTTCTTAGCTTGCATGGCTTGCTTATAACTGAGTTTTAGCGTCTTTGACTCTGTTTGATATACTTGTTTTTCTAAATCTTTAATAGTAATTAACTAAAATAACAACAAAACCTACTACAATAGAGAGTACTAAAGGAATGTGCACCTTTTTGGTGATAGACATCCTGCTAAAATCAAACATATACTTTTCCTAATATAAAATTAGGAAGAGTATAGCTTACTTTAACTTACCGTTGCCATAATGCTTAAATAAGTACTCAGCAATAATCTTGTGATCTTCTTTCGTAATTGGTGCTTTAAACTCTTCCACCATTTTGTCTATCTTTTTGTCCCAAAACAATTTAGATTGAGGACCTTGGTTAAGGATATAACCAAAAGAGTGGCACATTAAACAGTTGGCTTGAACTGAATCAAACCCCTTACCCATTTTGATTTGGTACGAGATGTATGGAACTTCAATATCACCTTTTACCTGCGCAAAAAGTGAACCTGTTAATAAACTAGCAATTAATATTATTTTTTTCATCATCTCCCCCTATATCACTTCTACGGTAACTTCATCAATCCCGTTATACTTATATCCGCCACGGTTCCAAGGTATATCTTTTGCAAAAGGTTGCTCATCACCAAGGTAATTTACTGCTTTAGCCATAAACTGTAATTTTCCATATTTTGTTGGTTTATATGTATATCTAAACTCAGTGTAAGCATAACGACCATTTTCACGTTTAAGTTCTGCTCTATCCCAACTTTTACCGCCATCAACAGACACATATACTTTATCTATACCATGCCCGCCATCAAATGCAACGCCTCGTACAACGATATGAGAATTATGATAGATTTTCATGCCATTTTCTGGATAACCTATGACTGATTTTACATTCATATGTGTGATAGGTTTTGTTTTTTTCACAAGATGATCAGGAGTTTCACCCTCTGTTTCATTATCAGGTACACGATAGGCTTTATCCATAAAGAAAAGAGATTTATACTTATCTGTTACAGTAATGTTTGAAAGCATTTTCACCCAACTATCAGAGTAATATCCAGGAATAATTAAACGCAGTGGAAAGCCATTGAGGTACGGTAAATCCTCTCCATTCATCTCATAGGCTACAATGACATGATCATCAAGTTCTGAGAGTTCAAGTTCACGAACAAAGTTAGGAGTTTTATAATAAGCTGCTTTTTCTTCACCGTTAAAACCTATCCAATGAGCACCTTTTTGAAGTCCAGCACGCTCTAGTAAATCGGAGAGTCTTACCCCTTTCCATTTTGCGCAACCCATAGCACCACTTCCCCATTGTACTCCTCCTGGAGTAGGAGTAAATGCTGAACGTGAGTTTCCTCCACACTGTACAACTGCTGTCACTTCCACCTGTTCAAAATCATTTTTCAATTCTGCAACAGTAACTTCAAGCTCTTTTTTTACCATACCATTAATTTTAATACTAAACTTATCTAAATCAATATGAGTAGGAATATCTGGAAGGTGCCATCGTACAAAGAACTCATCATTCTCAGTTATGCCACGTGCAAATGTAGAACGAGGTGATTCTAACAAAGGTGGTCTGTCAGAGTAAGTAATCAGTGGTCTTTTTTCAGGAAAGGCCATATTTGACACCTTTCTTCTATCGTTTGGTTGATGTGTTTCGTTTGCAGATAACACACTTGAAGTTCCCATCACTGCAGCAGAAGCTACAATGGAAGTTTTTAAGAAATCTCTTCTCTTCATAAGGTGTCCTTATAATAAAATATTATTTGTGTAATTATACAGTTTTTCTTATAAATAAAGCTAATTTTTTTGATATTTATGTGATAATTATTATAATGTGGTTTATTTATCCAATTCCGTGTAACCTTTTTGGACCTGTGCTTTTTTAGCAAGAAGATTTGCATTTTTCGTAATATCTTCACCTACTATATGGTAATGTTTATGTAGCTCTTTGAGTGAACTGTCAATCTTTTCGGAGAGTTCTTTAGCATGTTCATCTAAACTCTCTTTTATGCTTTTATACTGCTCTGCACTCCCCTCTTGGAAACTATTTGCAATTGAATTTAATTGAGATTGCGATTTTACATAGTCAGATTTGACAGATTCTACTTCATCGAGTAAAGATTTTGCCTGATGAAACACATCACTCAATCCACTATTTTTCTTTTCAAGTTCATCCATCTTTTTTGAGGATAAAATCATCTGCTTCATTATCATTTCGCTTTGCGATTTTATATTTTGCATTGTAGTTTCATTTTCGCTGAGTGAAGTACTTATAGTAGCTGTATTTGATTTTAAGAGTAATATTTCATTTTCCAAAGCTTTTGATATTACTGAAATATTCTCAACAGTTTTTTTAATGATAGAAGAGGCTATCTTATCTGAAAGCTGATGTATAGCTTCAAGTTTTTCTTTTACTTCTTTGACATCTTCTGTGATGTCCACTCTATTTTCAAGTGCTTTTTTGAGTAAATCTTGCAGCTTGTTGTAATGATCTTGCTCTGAAATTCTTAAAATATCAATATGTTTATGAACCACATCATCAAGTTCTGGGAGCTGCGTTTCACTAAAGTATTTAAAAGCATCATTAACATCATTATGCCATGCTTCAAGTTCATTAAATTTATCTAAAAATTCTGCCTGATTATCTTTGATAGTATCAAGTGCTTTTATATCATCAATAAACTTGTGACGGATCTCTTCTTGCGTTTTTATATTCTCCGCTTGAGAATTCGCCATACGGTTTTCAAGTTCAAGTATAAACTTTTTAAGTTCATTAATCTCTTGAACCAAAATTTGTCCAAATTCATTTTGTGTCTTAGCTATCATGGATTGCTGCGTTTGATGCAAAATATTCATAATAATATATAAAATTAGAGCAACAAGAAGAGGAAAAAAAGACTCACGAAGAATAAGTAGGATGTCATTTACATCAGGATGTAACATAAAATGCACAATACTACTCAATGCACCAACACCTATCATTAAAGGAGCATAATTAATTTTGTTTGGTTGTTTTAATATTACTATCTGTCTTAAAAACAACACAGCCATCAATCCAAAAGCTATCAGTAAATCTGTATCAAACATTGTAATATCCTTAAAGTAAGGATATTTTATCATAATTTTTTATAAAACGATATCTAAAATCTCTTTTGGTGATTTAACAACGGTGTGATGTGTACCATGTGCGGAGAAGCCCCATGCAGCGAAAATGGCATCAATACCTGCATTTATTGCACTCTCCATATCCTTTGAGTTGTCACCTACCATCCAAGCCTTTGTAGTAGTTTTATCAAAGTTATAAAAGGAGAGAATTTTATGAATCATCTCAGGATGTGGTTTAGAAACTTTTACCTTATCTGCACCAATAATAACATCAAACATCTCTGCAACTTGCAGATGCTTTAACATTGTCTTAGCAAAAAGCGTTGGAGCATTTGTCGCTACTGACATTTTAACATTGTGTTTTTGTAATGTTTGCAAAACTTCCAAAACACCGTCATAGAGATAGGGATTTTGTATGCACTGCTCCTTATAATGTTTTTCAAAGATCTCTTTATCCCTATCTTCATAGGTCTCTGTGCCATAAAAAAGTTTAGGAAGATTTCTGTGTTCTTTATTAATAGCATCGACTATAAACTCTTCACTCAAAGGAGGGAGGTTGTGATTTACTTCTCTTACATAATTAACAGATATAGTTATATCTTTTTTTGAGTCTATTAGGGTTCCATCCATGTCAAATATAACTATTTTTTGCATTACTTCATCTTCTCATATATTTCTATCAAAGCATCAGCAAAGAGATCACTATCATTTGGACATTTACTAACTCTATAGTCTTCAAAGCCTAACTTCCCAGCTATCTCTCTATATTCAACATCTAACTCAAAATCAGTTTCCGAGTTATCTATAGTAAAGGCTATAGGGAAGATAATCACACCTCTATTTCTAACCGTTTTAAGTTTATCTTCTAATGAAGGAGTGAGCCATTTGAGTGGTCCTACTTTTGACTGATATGCCAAATGCACATTATGAAATGCCATATCTTCATTTTGCATCATCTCTTTTAAAATTTCTACATGACGATTAACATGCTTTTCATATACATCTCCGGCATCAACAATCTTTTGGGGCAAGCCATGTGCCGAAAAAATGATGTCAAAATCACAATAATCATCATCACCAACTGTTTTTTTAATATTTTCAATAATAGCTTGATTGTAGCGTGTGTTTTCAAAAAAGTGTTTTATTTCCACTAAAAGAGCATCGCCCTTACTGTTGTGATAACACTCTTCAAAATCTTCTAAAGATGATTTTGTCGTAGTTGTTGAATACTGGGGATATAAAGGAATAAGAAAAATCTTATCTACATCTTCATTTTCTAAACGCTCAATAACTTCACAAGCAAAAGGCGGCGTATAACGCATAGCAAAATCAACAATAACATTTTCACCAAGCTTATTTTTAAGTTTTTCTACAAGACTTTTTGTATGACCAACCAATGGAGATTTTCCACCTAATTGTCTGTAAATCTCTTGTGAAGATTCTGCACGGTTAAAGACTATCAATCCCCCAACCATTTTTCTAACCAGCCCACTTTTCATCGTCAAAATATTTTTATCAGCAAACATATTTTTCAAAAACATCTCTACTTCATTAAGATTGTTTGGTCCACCCATATTGAGTAAAACGATAGCCTCTTTTTTCAATTTTCTTCCTATTTAATATATACAGCAAGCCAAACGACAACTTTTTTTGTCTTTTGCAAAATATGCTGCGTTTGCGCAGGGATAAACAAACTATCACCTGCTTTTAATTTGTGTACTATACCATTTATTTCTAATTTTGCACAACCTTTTAAAACAACTACCCATTCGTCCTTATCTTGCTTAAATGTTTGTGGTGTTTTGAGAGTATTGCTCACTATGGTTTTAATTTCTACATTTTTATCTTGTAAGAGTGTAGTGAAGTTTTCACTATCAAGTTTTGGCAGCTCAAAATCAAATATATTACTCATCTTTAATTCTCAAACTCACTTCATACATAAAACGCTGCAGAGGAAGCATATCTTCATAAATTTTATACAAAGTATCTATAAGTTTTTCTCCATCTTCAATAAGATGAGGATCAAGCATTTTAAATGTAGCCATTCCCTTGTACAAACTCAAATCAGCCTCTTTCATATCAGCTCTAAAACCTTTTGGATAACGTTTATATCCTTTTTCAAGATATCTATACTCTTTATCTTTTGCTTTTATATCCTTTAGGATTTGTGCTAGTTCACTGCGTTTAGCATCACTTTTTATGGTTTCTCTAAAGGCATCAAGCATTGGTTTTTCAAACCATCGTACGCCAACAGCTACATAAAGTTCATCTGGTGAAAAATGCATATAAAAAGCAGAACTTTGCATTCTTTTGCCACTGCCTTGCCAAAAAATAACACCTATACGTGATTTAATCGGTTCTTTATTTGCACCCATCCTTCGTGTATCACGATATATTCTATAAAGAGATTTATTGATCTTTGGTACTGCGTTTATGGAAGGTTCTAATGCTTGAAGATGTTCACCCATCTCGACAACAAAGGCACGAGATGGATGTAAGATAAGTGATTCATACTCTAGTTTATGAGCACTGAACCACTCTTTGTTATTGTTTTGACGGATGGAGCTTAAAAAGGGAAACACCTTTTTAGAAAAACCTTGAAACTCCACCTCACTTCCTTATGCTATCTTTCTGTTTCTAAATGCCAGTGTAATGATGACAAATACAATCGCATATGTCACTGGTACAAAATCTGGAATAGGAACAGGATCACCTTTTGCATACGAATGCATACCCGCAAGATAATAGTTCACTCCAAAGTATGTCATAAGGACAGAAGTAAATGCTAGCAAAGAGATAACACTATAATTAAATTCATTGTATATTGACTTGATAAATCTCAAGTGAATTACTACTGCATACACTAAGATAGTTACAAGTGCCCAAGTCTCTTTTGGATCCCAGCCCCAGTATCTACCCCATGACTCATTAGCCCAAACACCACCTAGAAAGTTTCCTACAGTTAAAAGAATAAGTCCTATCATTAAACTCATTTCATTAATAGCATTGAGCTCTATAATAGAAAGAGAGATTTGCTTTTTATTTGTTTCATTTGCAATGATATACAAAATCAGAGTAATAAAACCAAGTAAAGCGCCAAGTCCTAAGAAACCATAACTAGCTGTAATCATAGAAACGTGAATACTTAACCAGTAAGAGTTTAACACGGGAACAAGGTTTGTTACTTGAGGATTCATCCAACTTAAATGTGCTACAAAAAGAATAAGACCAGCAAGAATTGATGTTGCTGCCAAAGTTATTGGTGAACGTTTTGAGAAGATAAATCCTGCCAATACAGTTGCCCAAGCGATATAAGTCATAGATTCAAATCCATTTGACCAAGGTGCATGACCCGAGATGTACCAACGTAGAGCCAAACCTATAGTATGTGCAATGAAAAATAAAATCAACAACCCCAAAGAAGTTTTTGTAATCAATTTCATTTTAAACTTTGGTTTAACAATTTGAATAAAACTCAAAATCAAAAGAACAAACCCCATAACAAAATATAAAGGCCATAAAATTTCAAATACATTTGAATGGTTATAAAAAATCTCTGCTTTTATTTTCCCTTCACTTGGGTAAACAGCTGCACCATACTTGTGTTGATACTCTGCTATTTTAGCTAAAGCAGTATTGCTTGACGACCAATCATCATTTTGTAAAGCATCATCTACAGCTGTAAAATAATTTATAGCAGCTTCTTTAACTATATTAGCTTTATCTGCAGGCAATTTCTCAAGCGAATCAATTGTTGCAAGCCATTTGTTGTTTGCATCGTTTGGCACAGGCCAAATTTTCATAAGCGAACCTGTAAAAACCATATAAACAACATTAACTTTTTCATCCACTTTTAAAGCAGCTTTATCAAGTTTGTTTCTGTCTTTAGGTGCTTTTCTAGATGCGGCATCTACAAGTTCGGCTAGTTTATACCCACGCATACCCTCAGGGTCTTGAAAGAACTGACCAAACGAAACATATTTTGCATCGGTTTGCACACCGATACGTTTGTTTATTTTCTCATCGCCTGTACGAATCAGTTTTACATTTTTATAAATATCAGGACGAATCATCATTCCCAATATGACTTGATTTGCATCTAAACTCTCTTTGCCAATTTTCAAGTCAGCACTTCTATGAATTTTTGCCAAAATTTCAGTAGCTAATGTATCTACTGGTTTCATACGTCCCTTAGTATCTTGAACGATCAACTCACCAAACTTTTGTGTATGTTCTTTGTCAAAAGACAATATCGTTTTTACAGCAGGATCAATCTCATCTGCGTGTGCAGGAGTAAGACTTAACATTAATCCAAATGCTAGTAAAGCTGGAGCCAACTTCGCTTCACTTGCTTTTTTTGCTTTAGCGGCTAACTTTGAAAATCTTCCGCCTTTTTTAAATACAGCCCACCATAATCCAAGTGCTAATAAAAAGTACCCAACATATGTAGGAAGTGTTCCCGGATCATGATTAACTGACAATACTGTTCCTTTTTCATCTCTATCATACGATGCTTGAAAAAATCTATAGTGACGATGTTCTAAAATATGGTTCATATATATTCTATATGGCATATGAATTCCTTCTTCTTCATCAATAAGTTCAACTTCACTTGCATAAGATGCAGGACTCATAGAACCAGGATAACGATCGAGCTGAAAGTCTAAAAGCTTGATTTTAAATGGTATTGGAATCTCTTTAGAACCAAAAGATACATAAACATCTACACCATCTATAGTAACATGCTCAGGCTTCCCTTCCATACCTTTTCTACCATACACTAAAACTTTTTCAGTTTTACCATTCACATCAACTTTAAAACGCAATACATTTAATCCAGCAGCCTTTGCTTTTGCTTTTGGATCACTTATGATTTTTTTTGAAGCATGAGGAATAAATTTACGAAGCACAAAACTACCTAAATCTGTACTATAAAGAACTCTTGTGTTAAAAACTTCTTGCTCATTTGCACTGAGGTCACCTTTTGCACGGTCAGCCATTCTAAAATACGACAACTTCATATCATGTTTCATATATGGTTTACCATCTAACATAAAAATTGATATTACCGGTTTATCGAAATGCTCGCCAGAATTAAAATCAAGCACAAAAGTTTCAGCATCATAATAGTGACCTTCTTTTAGCGCTACAGGTTTTCCTTGACCACCACCAGTAATCATTAAGTTTGCTATAGCACTTCCTTTAGAATCTTCAACGATAGTTTCAATTGCATCAGGAATATACTCTACAAGTTTTACATCTACTTTTTTATCTTTTAGTTTGAACTCTGCTTCGAGATCATTTTTTGAACGTTTTGATAAATAAGTAATCTTACTTACAGTAGCATTTTCATCTTGATAGCTTGCATTCACTGTAAAATAAGTATCTGCACTTAGTATTGAAGAAGCTGTCATCCCTTCTCTAATGTGCATAGTACCTTCAAAACCAAAATATCTTGTAATTGCTGCACCAATTAAAATAACTAAAAATGCAACATGAAAGATAAATATTGGAGCTTTTTTCAGCGTGTACATTTTATATTTTGATATATTCAAAATAAGATTTAGGGCCAAGAAGCCTAACAAAATTTCAAACCAACGAGCATTATAAATCTCAGCTTTGGCAGTCATAGTTCCAAAGTCATTTTCTACTATGGTTGCATATCCAACAGAAAATGCAAATATAAGCATTAAAATGACCATAGTTTTCATCGAGCCAAGTATAGACAAGAGTGTTTTCATAGTATTCCTTTTAAAAAAAATATTATAGTAAAAATAAGATAACAAAGGGTATATAACACCCAAAGAATAGGTGTTTATTGAGGTTTTTTAGGAGAAAAATCTATATTCTTGATGACGACAGCAGGCTCATTACTTTGTGCTTGAATAACTTTCATAACATTTACAGGTCTATCGTGTTTAAAAAGTTCAGTTTTAGTAACCTTCCCTTTTTTGTCATACCATTTTTGCTCACCCTCTTTATAGTTGTTTTTATAGTTCACTTCACTGTAAAGTTTACCATCGTATGAGTACTCTTTTTGTTTGCCTTCTTTTTTGCCATTGACATAAAGAACTTCTAAAGCAAGTACACCATTATCATAGTATTCTTTTTGATAGCCTTCTTTTTTATCATCTATATATGTAACAGTATGCTTTATAGCACCATTCGTATAATAAGAAGTTTCCTTACCATGTAGCTTGCCATTTTTATACATTAGTTCTGAAAGTTTATTGCCTTCTTTGTCGTACCAAGTCATTAAGCCATCACGTTGACCATCAACATAGTTGACAACATTAGCCACTGTACCAATTTCATAATAGACTTTTTCTATACCGCTTTTAACTCCATCGGAGATCTCACTATATGTCTCATCAACATAATTTGTTTCAGCTTTTAGTTCTGTTTTTTCCTTGTCAAAGTATGTCTTCACAAATTGTGCAGAGAGTGTTGAAGTAAGGCATGAAGCCAACAATAGTGTGTTTAAATATTTATTCATAAAATTTAGTCCTTAAATTGTACTTTGATTTTTTAATTGTGAAGTTATTCTAATAAAAATATACTCAAATATACTTTTAGTAAAATAAACTTACTCCCTATTACTAGGGAGTAAAGAAGAGGGAAATATTATTTCCACCCTTTTGTAACAATATCAGCAGATTTTTTATACGGATATTTTTTCACTAATCCTTCTACAGATAGTTTTTGATCACCATCTCTCATAAAGTGAGCTAAAGTAACAGCAGCCCAGTAGTCATTAGCATATTTAGTGTCTTTAAGTTGTAAAGGAACACCTTTTTCATTTACAGTATGACAAGTAGCACAAGTAACAGGACCAGTATATTTTCCATCTGGAGAATATTGAAGTGCTTGTTGGTGTGTTGTAACATCAACTGAACGTTCTTTACCATCATATCTAGTTGAATAGAGACCATGAGTTGACTCATGACAAGATTGACAAGCTATGTTTCCATGCGCTTTTGAATATCTAAACAAAGAGTATTTGTTTGGTAAATCAATTGGGAAATATTTTCCACCAGTTTCACTCTCAACAAATGGAGCTAAATGACAATCCGCACAATGAGGCTCACTAGCAGATAACCACCAGTCATTACCACCAGATGCAGCAGCATACGGTACTTCTCCACCTGTAGGGTGATTCCATGGTTTAAGGTCTAGTTTGCCTTTTTTACCAACATTTTTCACTAAAGTTGGTGATTTGTGATCTAGGTAATACATCAACACTTCATTGTCACCAGTAGATTTAGGGTCAGCTAAAGCAGCAAATCTTTTACTATCTCCACCAGCAATAACTTTAATCATCTCTTTAAGTGATTTATTTCTTAAACTTTTACCTTCTTGTGTACTATCATGGATAATATTGTCATAGTTTTGGAAACCTTGAGCAACTTTTGTATGACAGTTTGTACAGTAAAGACCTCTTAGCTCTTTAGTAGGTTTACCATGTTCATCTTTAGTTGAAACATTTTTATATTGCCATTTACCATAATTGTTTAAGAAAAATGGAGGTTTAGCATTTGGGTTAGAGTGTGCATCACGACGTACATAACATCCACCACCAGATGTTCTAATGTCACCTTTAGAGAATCTACCTTCACCATATCTGTCCGTTACACGGAATGGATTTGAGTCATCATTCATATTAGAATTTTGGAAGTGTGTTGGGTGACATGCTTGACACGCTTGACTTCTACCAGCACCATCAGGCATTGGAACCATACCAAGGTGGAAACCATGAATTGCTTCACTTAAAGGTTTTGCATGAACAGCTTTATAACCAGAAGCAGTTGCTCTAGGCTCTTTTAAGTTACCAGAGACATTGTCACCATGACAGTCAGTACAGTTTACAAGACCAACTTTACCAAGTCTGTTTGATGAAGCATCTTCTTTAAAATCTTTTAAGAATTGCGTTCCATGATGTGCATCATGTAAAGAAAGAATATTGATAGAACCCTCTGCAAGTCTAGCCATATATTCACTTTCATCTGGATATGATTTCCAATAATTGTACTCTTTATCACTTAAATGAAGACCTTCATCTCTAGCCATTTGTGCAGCTTTACCGTTTCTTGAGTGACAAGAGTAACAGTTAGGAATATCTACAGGATTTGTACCAAAGTAAGAGACAGTTTTACCATCAGTTGTATGTTTTGCTTTACCGCTACGGTCATGTAATTCTACAGTTGAGTATTGGAAAGGTTGAAAGTCTGTTTCTGTTACACTACGGATAGTTCCTTTTCTTCTACTATCATTAAACGCAGTTAGTGGTAAACCAAGTGCATCCCATAAATAAGAAGCAGTAAGAACGAGCTTAACATCTTTAACAGCAGGAACTAAAGTATCAGAAAATACAATGTTACCACCATGCTTACCAGCATACTCAAGATAACCACCTGAGATAGGCATGTTTGTTGGTCCACAATCGATTTTGATCGGTAAATCTCTACCTACTCTTAAACGATCTTTATCTGTTGCACCTTTAGGTTTTGTACCTTCAAGGTCTTTATATATAAAAAGGTGACTCCAAACATAATTGGCAACACTGTCATTTGGTGAGTCAAAGTGACCATCACCATCAACATCTTTAGGAACATTAAAGTATCTCATTTTGTTCCCTTCACTATAAGAGTTGTCTCTTGTATAATAGTAAAGTTTCACATCATCATTTGGAGAAAGAAGCTTAGGAAGCATTCCCTCTTTTCCACCTTTAATAGCTTGCGCTTGGATTGAGTTGTATGGAGGAATTACACAACAGTAATCCATACTAAAACCAACACAATGCATACCTAATTCGTAGTTTACAAATACATTGTAATCATTCTTAGGCTCAAAACCGCGAACAGTTTTACCTTCTTCATCCGTAGTCACGTACGGTGTCAACTTATCTAGCTTAAATGGCGGATTTTTGTCATACGCCATTGCAGTTGTTGCGGTCATTGTCATAAACGCAGCAGATGCAGCTAATGAAACTAATATGTTTTTCTTCATAGTCTCTTACTCCCTTGTATAAAATTCAAGTGGATTATCACATTTTGTTATTTAAGTGAATATTAAACGAATGGCAAATAAAGCAAATATAAGCATATTTACAACATTAGTAATACTTATACATAATTAGAATGTGATAAATCAAATATAAAAACTAAAATTATAACTATAACTTATAATATTGGCAATTTCAATTCAAAACATTTGTCTAAATTATTACACAACTTAACACTTCCAGCATGTGCTTCAGCGATTTGTCTAGATAAAACCAAGCCAAGTCCATTACCCTTTATTTTCGTACTTTTAAAAGCTTCAAATAAATCTTTTTTATCCTCAATGGCAACACCGGTGTCATATATTTCAAATATATGAAAATCTCCATCATTTTTATAGAGTATTTTAACTATTCCATCTTCATTTTCATCAGATTCTATGGCGTCTATTGCATTTGTAATGAAATTTGAAAACAACATTTCAAGTAAATCTTTATCTCCCATAAGAGTAAAATCATCTTGGGGAAATAAAAATTCAATCTCTTTTGTAAAGCCATAATATTCTATGGACATATCTAAGGCTTCTTTGAGTTCACTCCACTGAAAAGCCCTTTTTTTCACTTCAACACCTTTGGAAAACATAAGTGTAGATTTTATAATTCTCTCTATTCGATAGACTGATTTTTGTATCTCTTCAACGATTGAAATATTTTCAGGGATAACTCTTTTTTTGAGTGTAGAACTCATAAGTGAAATTGCCCCAATAGGATTTCGTATTTCATGAGAAAGGTGTGCTGCCATTTGCCCCATAGTTGCCAAATTTTCTTTACGTTTTTGCTCTGTAATATCTGTTGCACTGAGCATTATCTTATCTTTATATGTAGAGCTTTTTATAAGGTAAGAACGTGATTTGAACTTTATCTCATAATCATCATTGCGATATTCTAAAAGTTTTAAAAGTTCCCACAATTTTCTTGCATGCGAATTTTGTAAAAAAATTGTGTTGTCACTATTGACTATCCACACTGCGTTTGGTAAAAACTCAACCACTTTTTCAACAGTATCTTGTAGATGGGCATAAGAGGCTTTTAGCTCATTAAACTCGTTTTCTACTTTATACGTCTGTTCAATTAAGACATTGAGTTCCTCTGGCGTTATCGTTGTCATTATATCGCTACCAATATCTTATATAGATCATGCGCATCATCAGTTCCAGCGAGTTCACGTATAGAGTGCATTGCCCAAGTTGGCAATCCTACATCTATAGTATCAATTCCAAGTCTTGTAGCCGTAATAGGTCCTATAGTAGAGCCACAACCCATATCACTCCTTGTTACAAAATTTTGCAAAGTTACGTCAAGCTTTGAAGCTGTATGCATAAACTTTGAAATTGTTTTAGAATTAGAGGCATATCTTTGATTTGCATTTACTTTTATAACGACACCGGCATTGATATGTGGTGCATGCTTAGCATCATGTTTTGCAGGATAATTTGGATGAATGGCATGAGCATTATCAGCACTAATCATAAGTGAACTTCGTGTCATTTGCATATACTCATCATAATCAACGAACATTCTACGCAGTGTATTTTCCAAGAAACTTCCAGCTGCTCCGCTTACAGATTCACTTCCAACCTCTTCATGATCACTTGCAACAAAAAGCATAGGTTTATCTACATCCACACTACATATGCTAAGCATTCCTACATAACAACTCAGCAAGTTATCAAGTCGTGCACTTGCGATAAAATCATCTCTTAAACCTACATATGAAGCTTTTTGCGTATTGTAAAAGCTTAATTCACTAGCATAAATTTCTTTGACATCATTAATCTCATTTTTTGCCAGTTGCCACCCTATAAAATCATCAAAATTAAACTCTTCATTTGTTGATAATATAGGACAAACATCTGTTTGTTTGTTGACAGTTCTTTCTTTATTTGCTTTATCATCTAAATGAATAGCAAGAGAAGGAATGATAGCTAAAGGTTTTTGTACATTGATAAGTGTCTCTTGTATCTCATCAGCTGCGTTTAGATAGCTCACACGTCCTGCCAAAGAGAGATCTCTATCAAACCAGGGATTTAAAAGTAATCCACCATAGGGTTCAACACCAAACTTCACAACGCCATGCTCTTTTATGACTGCGTTTGGTTTGAGTTTTAGATTTGGTGAATCAGTGTGTGCACCTATCATTGTGTAGTTGATTGCTTCAGGGTAAGTAAAGGCAATAATGGAAGAATCATTCCGCGATACATAATATTTTTGACCCTTTTGAAGTTGCCATTTATCTACTTCTTCAAGTTTTATAAAACCTGCATTTTCAAACATCATCGCCATATTTTGTGTCGCATGAAAAGGTGTAGGCGAAGCATCTAAAAAGCCTAAAAGTCCTTCGTTAAAATCTTGTTTGTTCATAATATCCTCCTAAAATTCCACAAAAAAGCCATTATCTTTAATGAGTTTTGTAAGTTTTACTACATTCTCTTTTTCTATTACTATTTTATATCCCTGTGCTTTTGTTATCAATTGCTGAATTTTTTTATTTTGCATAAATAGATTTAAAAGTTTAGGATTATTTTGCAATGACAGCACCACCAGTTTTGTCTCTTTTTTAAGCTGATTTGCATTTTGCAGTACCTCATCAAAAAAATCTTTAAAAACCTGTGGTGGATTTGGCTCTATCGTTTTATAAAAGCTTTCTATTTTTAATTCCAATCCCTTTTTACTCTTTACATCTTTAAAAAGTTTACTATACGAAAGCTGATACTTTTCATTTGTCAGCTTATCACAAAAAGAATCAAGCTTTGCAGATGTAACAACATCACTTTTATCTACTGTTATTATAGGCTTAAAGGTATCAAAAATTATATCTTTTTGTTTTTTTATTTGTTGCGGTATATAATCATATTTTTTTTCAATTCCAAAAATATACCTACCGAGTGATGTAAGCTTTACATACTCGATACTATCAAAACAAGTGAGGTATTTCTTGCCTTTTACTGTTATTTTATAAGGAGATTTTGGTTCTTTGTAAATAATTTCTACAACCCCTAAAGCAGCATAATAAAAGAGACCACCTTTTATCATTGGTTCAAACATAAGCTCTGTATAATGATACTCTCTAACAGAAAGGGTATTGCTCTCTTGTTCACTTATATCACAATTTATTATATATTCACGCTCTTTATGAAGAGAGTCTATATGCACTTCAATATCTCTGTATTTAAAAAAATTCAAAATATTTTCAACACTGACAAATTCTTTATCTCTCATTGCATCCATAACAATCGACAAAGCCATGAAGAGTTGCCTCTCTGACTGATAATAGCTGTCGTAACGAACCTTTTTAAGATGTGCTAATAGTATACGAGAAATCATAAAATCTAATCTGTTTTGAATCAAAGCATCATAAAAATCTAAAAGTGCTTCGTAAGGCTCTGTTTTAAAGTGTTTGTTTTTTTTATAAAAGTTATAAAAACTTCTTGTGAGCATATCTGTTGCTAATGTATTGCACTCTTTAGCACTGTAAAATTCTTCAGAAATAGTTGAATTTTTTAGTAGCGTTAGCGTCTTAGTAAGTGGTTTTATTTCTGTTTTTCCAAAATCAACAAGATTGTTTTGCAACATTGGAAAAATTGTCTTTATAAAATCAAGCACACCCGCTTCATTATTATACATTATTGCATCTGTTGATGGGTTTGCATCTAAAATATCATAATCATCAGGAAGAGGAATAATAAACTTTAACAAAGAACGAATTTTATGCTCTATATAGATAATATCTTCAAATGTATCATATGTTTGATAAATACTATGACAAATCAAAGAGAGTTTTCCACCCAATGATTCTACTTTATGCCTAAAATAATAGTTTGGCGTATGATTTTCAATTTGACACCCTGTTGTAAGCACAAACATCTCTCTATCCAACACCTTATGCTCCCACACCAAAAGCTTATAAATATCTACAATATGCTTGTCTTTAGCTAAAAAAGCATAGAGCTTTGCTCGTAAATTTGGCGTTATAAATATATGCGTTAAAAAGTCAATATACTCTTCCTTTTTCCGCAACTTTAAATATCTCTTAGCCAACTCTTCATCTTCTCTAAAGAGTGTTTTAAATACTTTTACAAACTCATCAATCTCTACTTTTGTACAAGCTGCAACAGAAGAACGAATAGTTTTCTCACTCACTTCTAAAAATTTCATCTTTTATCCTAATATAAATTCCAAATCTGCACTGCTTAGCTGTTTTAATCCACCCTCATCACCGCTTATTATCATATCTGTCATATCTTTTTTCTGCGTTTGAAGAGCCAATA
>Ga0256840_1002336_pt1 | contig 16822 bp, 20 predicted proteins | sample 355202metaG_FD_185969 | JGI IMG/M metagenome (GOLD analysis project Ga0256840, IMG submission 185969) | Hydrothermal vent microbial communities from Mid Atlantic Ridge, Atlantic Ocean - 355-202 | ecosystem: Environmental > Aquatic > Marine > Hydrothermal vents | place: Atlantic Ocean: Mid... | reverse complement strand
TGTCCAAAGCACATCCGTAAATATTTGTCGTGGCATATCTTGCTCATTTTTGACTGAAAACAAGCAAAATATGAGGGCAAGTCATTAAAATTCAAGGGGAAACCACAAAACGGCAACAGCCCCTAGCCTTTCATTCACAAAAGTCTTACTGGATAAGGAGATTAAGATCAGTATGGATGGGCGTGGCCGTGCTTTAGATAATATTTTTGTAGAGCGCTTATGGCGAACAGTAAAATATGAGAATATTTATATGAATGAGTATCAGACAGTGCCTGAATTACGATCTGGGTTAAAGCGTTATTTTGAGTTTTATAACCAAGAACGGTTGCATCAAAGTTTGGGTTATAAAACACCAAGTGAAGTACATTTTGTATGAGAATGTTAGATATTTCTCCTTATTGTTGGGAGAAAATGGTCTTGACAATGGGGTCCACTTTATATTACATTTTCCAATTGGTATAACAAAGAGCATCTTCAGCAACGTAATGCAGGAAAAGATGACGAAATATTGAATTGCCGTAAAGCGGTTTATTAGCAAGCAAAGTTAAGGAACCCTAATCGCTGGAGTGGTGAAATAAAGAACTGGGATAAAGTAGAGGAAGTCTACTTAAACCCAGAAAATCAAAAAACGAGCGGGCATAAATTTACAACTTTAGGCTACAACTGGTTTGACAATCATCGTTACATACTTCATATGAAATGACTGACTAGAAGAATGGGCCGCCCAGTAGAATATCTTAAAATTATGATTGTGGTGACTGTAAAATGAGGGTGTAATGTAGGCGCGCCATCCTACCTCATGAAATACTTGGGACTCCTGTCGCCAAATATTCATTCACATACGGAGCGAATTGGATAAGCCCCAGTACGCCCTGCGTCCGCTTCAACTTCGCACAAAAGCCGCTACGTTAAAGCTACCTCAAATGGCTTGACGGCTGTCGGGATAAAATTCTAGCCTCCCTCGCGCACTGCTATCGCAGTGCACTTCGGATTGGCGAATTTCCCTGTCGCCTACTGCGGGCTAAAAATCATCACTTCGCTATCGCTCCGTTTCCCTGATTTTCAGCGATAGAATAATAGAAGAAACTCGTTATGCCATGGGTAGCCATTGAGGTAATGGCCACAAAAAAATTAGAACAAGTTGTTCGAGCACATTGGAAAAGAGAAAATAATTTACATTGGGTTTTGGATTATGTATTTGATGAAGACTCCCAGAGGACAATAATGTTGCTAATATGGAAATTTTCCGGCATATTTTAAATTTACGGCTTGCTATACTAGGTCATAAGCTGCGTTGAACGCAGTTAAATGCTTTCAACGCAGTTTTTAATCACAAAATTTAGTAAAAATACATTATTCCGTAATATATAGCTGCAATCTCTATTATTACGGGTGTTACTAGCGAGAGAATACTCCTGCTTTCTGGGATAAACTCATCCATGGTATTATCTGTCGCGTAGGTTGCTTGGTTGCTCTTCTGCTCACTGCTCCTCGGGGTGACCTCATCATATGACGAGACATTAAGAAAAGAGTCGTCATCAAAAAGTGAGCCAAAAACATCATCAAGCTTTTTTTGGTTATCAAATAATTCGTTGAGTACGTCTAAATCTATCGCTGCTGCAGTCATGTCACTATCCTCGTTCAAATAGTATTAACTAATGGTTAATTTTATTTCTCTGTTAATTATAGAATACACCTAAGCCAGTGTATAAATAATGAACTGGTTCTCATATTGTAATGGCCAAGTAAAATTGGGTGTTTTTGGCTGGGGTTTTATCAGCCCTCGCTTTAGTAGGCAATTTTTATATGTCTATCCATTAATAATCTACTCTAAATCATTTTTTGAATGCCAACTGCTTTGCGTAATTCTAATAAGAAAGGAGCGCTGATTGCGCGTGCTTTTTCTGCGCCTTCTTGAAGTTGCTGTTCGATGTGTGCAGGCTCTAGTATTAAAGCTTCATAGCGGTCTCTAGCAGGTGCTATATGGTCGTTTATTTTTTCAAACAAAACCTTTTTCATCTCTCCCCAGGCAATTCCTTCTGCATAACGCTGACGAATGTCGGCTACTTCATGTTCATTGGCGAAAGCTTTGTAGGTGCTGAATAACGTGCAATCAGTTGGGTCTTTAGGCTCGCCTGGCTCTAGGGAATTGGTCTTGATTTTGTTAATTAGTTTTTTGAGTTTCTTTTCAGGCGAAAATAAAGGAATCGTGTTGTCGTAGCTTTTGCTCATTTTACGCCCATCTAGGCCGGCTAAAGTAGATGCGTTTTCATCGACAATGGCTTCAGGAAGAGCGAAGTGCTCGCCATAAATATGATTGAAACGAGCGGCTATATCGCGTGCCATTTCGATATGTTGAATTTGATCTTTGCCAACAGGGACTTTATTGGCATTAAAAATTAATATGTCAGCGGCCATTAGGATTGGATAACTAAAGAGTCCCATATTAATGCCTTTGTCAGGGTCAGTATTCGCTGTCGCTTCATTTTCAGCGACAACTGCTTTATAAGCATGCGCGCGGTTCATGAGACCTTTAGAGGCAACGCAGGTTAGCATCCAGCTAAGCTCCATGATTTCAGGGACATCTGACTGACGATAGAATGTTGCATTTTTTGTATCTAGACCTAGAGCAAGCCAAGTTGCAGCAATTTCTAAGCTAGATTGGCGTACTTTTTCAGGTTCTTGGCATTTAATTAATGCATGATAATCTGCTAAAAAATAAAAAGGATTTGCATGTGGGTCTTTGCTTGCTTGAATCGCTGGACGAATCGCTCCGACGTAATTGCCTAAGTGTGGTGTTCCTGTCGTGGTAATGCCAGTGAGTATAGTTGATTTCTGCATTGTGAATTGAGTCTCGTTTTTTAGTATTTATATGAAATATACAGTGATTTGTCGTAGTATGAACTCTCTAAATGTCGTTGGTTTTTTATTTAGCTAAATTTACTTGTTATTTTTAGTTATTCAGCTAAAAATGTAACCTCCTTTTAGGATATACTTCTTAGCTTAGTGGTATATTTTACGTTATTCTTGTCTGTAAGAAACTAAGTTAAGAATAATTGTATTTAATTTTGATTTATATTTTGGAGTAACTAATGTTGGATCACTCAGAATCTAGAGCATTTATTCGTATGGATGTGTCTTGTGAAATGACTTATAAGTTTCCTGATTCGGATCAGTCGTTTGTTGGAACCTGTTTAAATCTAAGTGGCTCAGGTGTTTTATTTACAACTGATCAAGCGCTTAAGGCGGGTGCAGCTCTAGAAGTGACGATCTCACCTGAGAATTCATTGACACCACCTATGAAAGCTTATGTGGAGGTTATTCGTTGTAAGGATATAGAGCCTGGAGTATATGAAGTGGCAACGGAAATAAAAGGAATTAAGGCCGTTTAATTCACACTATGTCTAAAGTTTCCCCGCTTAATAAATCATTTTGTTTGCAAACTGTTTGCGAAGGAAATTATAAAAAAATAATTCGGCTAATACCTGGTCTTAGGTATTTGTCTAGTTCCGCTCAAGGATTTTCGCAGGGCAAGCCAATGTTGCACGTGCAGATTCTTGAGCAGACTCCCTACACGAAAACAATACAGCTTAGCCATTTTTTTACTGAGGACTCAACTTTATTATTGGAGCCTGCTGTTAAAATTCGCGTGTATTTTGATGTTTGCATTGCGGAAGTGTTGCGGGATTATAAGCGTGTAGAGGTAGCTAGTGCAATTACTGATATCAGACGTAGTAAAGATATTATGGATTATAAATGGCGCTTAAATTACTTTTTGGAAAAATGGCTGGACCACTGCTTGAAAACGGATTACACCTTTATTGATGATGTGCAAGAATTGGTAGCTGAAGCTTAGCATTTGTATTTTTTGTTCTGTTTAAGGTTGCTGGGTTGCGTTAAAACACACTTACAAGTCACTATAGCCTTAAAAGTTGGGGCTTCATTTTATATGGTTTGATATTTTGTGTTTAATCACCAAGATTTAACCCAGTCTCCTACCTTTATACCTAGCATATGAGGTGGCGCTTCTAGTTCGCCTATGGCAAATAAAGGCGTTATTTCTTTAATGGTTAAAACACCTGTTGGCTTTTTATCAAAGCCTAAAATTTGTTGTGTGCCACCGAATTGATTTATTGTTCCTAAACTACTGTAGACAACCAGTTGGTCGCCTTCGTTCAGGCGTTCTTGGGCACCGGCATCAATAAAAATTTTGTTGTCTTCTATTTTCAAAATACGGGTATAAAAAGGATAGCAATTTAAGGACTCTTGTATGTCTTTAACTGATTGGTTAATTATTTTAGTGATTTTATTCCCTGTATCAGTATTATTAAATGCTTCGCTGCCGACCATAACATCTTTAGGGATTCTTATATCACCTGATGCTTGGTCTTTGTAGCGGTGCTGAAAAAGTAATGCGCCGCTGTAACCATCATGTATATAGATATCAATAGTAATGCTACGTGTCGTAAAAAAATAGTGATTAAGAGATTTTATCCAAGCACTGATACCTGTGCCACGATAATATTGTCTAGATGAAGACTCTAAGTCTCTAATAACACCTGATAGTACCAATTGAACCCGACTGCGTTGTGCTAGAGTCATGTCGTCAGATATGTCGTAGGGGCGAGTTCCGGTGATTTCTGGCGCTAGGTCGGGCTGAGCGTATAAAGACGTATGAGTTTTGTTACGGCCTAGGTAAGCACCGGATTGAGTTAGCATATTACTGATTTCTCTTGGAATACCGTTACTTAAATCATTGCTCTCAGCCATGCTTGTGTGGCTGCGTTGCACCATTGGGAATGCCGTTGCTGCTAGGCGCTTACGGTATTGGGGGGTACACATATTGCCTGTCGTTAAGCGTACAATAGCGCGTACATGATAAATATCATTTTCTATCCACTCATCTATTACTTTTGTATTATTAATTAATGCTGTGGTTCTTAGGGTGAAGGAATCAAGCGCTATGCTGTTTTGGTTAATTAGCGTAAGGCTATTGATTTGGCTGTTATTTTGTAACGAGGCTTGGCGAATAGCGTCTCGGATAGCCATTTTTCGGGCAAGTAACTGCGCTCCGTCTCGTATTGTTGCTTGACCTTCAATAGTAACTATTTGCTCAATAGACTGGTTTGGTATTTTGGTGGTACTACACGCCTGCAGCAGTAAGCAAAAAATGAGTAATAGATAATTAGCGCTTTGCATAGTGCATTAATTAAGGTGCAATAGCACCTTCTCCTTGATGTATAACATATTGACCATAAGAAGGGTAAAAATTACCGTAATAACCAGCGCCTAATATGGGATCACCAGCCGTATAACCCCAGTTGATAGGTTGGTTATAATCATTGTAATGATGTGAGTGGCTGCCGCGTATAAACATACCTGTTTCGCAGGCGCTAAGCGATATGATCAGAAAGGTGATAAAGACGGCTTTAAGTATGTGCTTCATAGTGTCCAGTCCTGTTTAGTTTTCTTTATTGTAAAAGCCTGATATATCAGGATATTTATAGCAGTCGATGGAGTTGCAGTTATAAGCAAAAAGGCTGGCAACTTTGGTTTCTGGGCTAAAATTCTCGCTATAATGATTATGCCTAGAGTTGATACCATTAAGGCATTGACTATGAATGGCTGCAGTACCACTTAAGCAAGTAAAGAATTTGGGTGTTAGCGTTATTTCAAGTACCGTTTCATAAGTGTCCGCATCAACGGCTGTAATACTGGTAACGCGTGCACCTTTTAAAAAAGCATCAATATAAGTTCTGTAGCTGTCATTTTGAACTGCCATTGCTGATACGGTTGTATGCCCATGAATTCTTACGCCGTAAATTTGTTCAGCAAGGTTTCGGTAAGCATCCATTTTTGAGGCGCGCATCCCCATTAGGCGACGTTGTGCGGGCGAATAATTACTGAATATATCGGATGTACCATAGCCCATTGCAGTTAAGATTTTAATGGGGGGGACTTGGATTTTGGCTACTTTTTGAGAAGTGCAAGAAAAAAGATTGATACAAAATAAAGCCAGTATAAAAAATCGTTTGATAAATATTATGTTCATTCCCGTTACTCCATTATTTTTTTATGTGTATGTAGTCGGCCTGTGTTCGTTTTTCTTGAGTACTATTCTTCTTTATTGGTCAATTATTTTAAAGTTAGGCTCAAATTTTTCTGGACTGGTGAATTCGATAATATCTAGGCCTGTGACTTTAGCGAATAGAGGGCCTTTACGGCAGTCACGAATAAAATTTTCCATTGCCTGCATAGTACCTGAGGCAATGATTTCTACATTACCGTTGGCATGATTTTTTACCGTGCCATAAATACCATATTTTTTCGCTGATTTTAGAGTGAAGGCTCTAAAGCCAACGCCTTGTACTCTGCCTTTCACTATGATTTTAAAATGTTGCATCGTTTAACGGGTAATTTCCCAGCAATAATGAATTTTAGGTGTTCTGGAAAAGTCTTCCGGAATGGTATCTGCACTAATATCTTCTATAGTGAAGTTTGCTAACGCTTCGGTATCCAGTTTAAAGCGGCGGAAATTGGTCGAAAAATAAAGCACACCGCCGTCATTTAATAATTGCACCGCCTGTTTAATCAATGCAACATGATCTTCTTGTATGGAAAGGGTGGTTTCCATGCGTTTAGAGTTGGAAAAGGTGGGCGGATCAAGAAAAATTAAGTCATAGGCTTGATCACGTTTAGGCTTTGTTGTTTGCTCTTCTAGCCATTCTTTGCAATCGGCACGAATAAAATAATTATCACTTTTAACTTGATTGAGATTCATATTGCGCTGTGCCCAGTCTAAATAGGTTTTAGACATATCTACGCTTGTCGTTGAGCTTGCCCCGCCAATGGCAGCATGTACTGAAGCAGTGCCGGTGTAGGCAAATAAGTTTAAAATATGTTTGCCTTTGGCTTGTTGCTGGATATGTAGACGAATAGGGCGATGATCTAAAAATATCCCCGTGTCTAAGTAATCTTCAAAATTCACATAAAAATGTGCGCCATGCTCTTCAACAATTTCGAATTTTTCTGAATGCGCTTGTTTTTCGTACTGTTCTATGCCTTTTTGTTTGCTACGTATTTTTAAATACACTTGCTCCTTAGGAATATTAAAGACCTTAGGAATTTCATTCATTGCCGCGGATAGGCGTGAATTTGCTTTTTTTTCCGAGATGGTTTTAGGCGCTTGATATTCTTGGACATTGATCCATGTTTTTTCACCTTGATACACATCAATCGCAAGGGCATACTCAGGTAAATCAGCATCGTAAATACGGTAGCAGTGTATGTCTTCACGTTTTAGCCATTTAGCCATTTTTTTGATATTTTTCTTTAGCCGGTTGGCAAACATTTGCGCGCTTTCTGTTGCTTCGCTGTCTATTTCTGGTGGATGTTCAATAACTTGTTCGATGCGTTCTTGCTGAGTTTTTGCTTTAGGCGTGAAAAAGTTTTCCTCTTCTATAGCAAAGCGCAAGAGTTTACACTCTAAAGCACCATTAAAAAATGTAATCGGTTTTTGTGAGCGTATACCCAAACGAAAACCTAATTCAGGATCACTGATAATCATAGCGGCTTGCCAGTGTTTAAATTGCGCCTTAAGCACATCCCCAAAGCAACGATATAAGAGTGCCGTTTCTTCAGTATTACCTAAACGCTCACCGTAAGGCGGGTTACATATCACTATACCTGGCTGCCAGCTTTCTGCAGCGGTCGCATTGTTTATATCCCGGCGTTCAACATGTATGTGATTTTGTAAGCCAGCATTTTCTATATGTAATAAAGCGGCATTGATGGCTTGCCTACTTTGGTCAAAACCGACAATAGTCGGCAAGTTCTGTAAGCCAATTGATTTACGTTGTTCAGCCTCATCTAATAATGATTGCCATAGCGCAGCATCATGTTTTTTCCAGCTGGTAAAGCCAAAGTGTTTGTGCTGTAAGCCGGGTGCATAATTGGCGGCCATCATGGTGGCTTCTAATAATAAAGTGCCCGAGCCACACATGGGGTCGATTAAACTACCGCCTTGGCGAGCTATTTCAGGCCATTTGCTACGATAAAGTATGGCAGCAGCAAGGTTTTCTTTGATGGGTGCGGCAATGCTAATATCACGATAGCCACGACGGTGTAAGCTTTCACCAGATAAATCCAAACTCAGTGTTGCCTGTTCATGTTGTAAATAGACATTAATGCGGATATTGGGTTGCGTAAGATTAATTTCAGGACGTTTATTAAATTTTTTCCGCATCTGATCAACCACGGCATCTTTTACTTTGAGGGCACCAAAGTGTGTGTTGTTAATTACTTTAGATGCTTTGGCATTAAATGAAACGGCAAAGCTATCGTCTGGCTTCATATGATCAAACCAGTTTACTTTATAGATACCATCGTATAAATCTTCTTGGCTAGTCACTGTGAAAGAACTTAAAACGAGTAATACTCGATTGGCAATACGTGACCATAGGCAAACTCGGTAGGCATTTTCTAGGGAGCCTTCAAAATATACACCGGCCATAGCGGTTTTTACCTGTTGCACGCCTAATTGTTTTAATTCAGTTGCAAGGATATCTTCCATTGCTTTAGGACAGGTTGCAAAAAAACGAGAGTCGGTCATGTGATATTAATAAAGGTTGAGAAAAAGGGGGAATTAAAGTAATGCTGTTAACTTAAACTTTTTCTTGTTGGAAAAGTTGCTTATTTCTTAAGTTAACAGCTTTGAGAGTTAAGAGCGAGAACGATATCTGAACGGATTACTATGCACGTTCCTAGGCTAAGATTTTATTAGAAACTTAGTAATTCAATATCAAAAATAAGTGTTGCATTAGGGCCAATCGCGCCACCAGCACCCTGTGCGCCATAAGCGAGTTCAGAGGGAATAAAGAAACGGTAAGTCGCCCCTACTGACATTAGCTGTACGCCCTCAGTCCAGCCGCTAATCACGCGATTTAAAGGAAAAGTAGCAGGTGCGTTACGACTATAAGAACTATCAAACTCAGCACCATCCAAAGTGGTGCCTTTATAATGCACGGTTACATTCGATGTAGCGTTAGGTTTGTCGCCTTCAGCATCAGTAAGGATAGTATATTGTAAGCCACTAGCTGTCGTGATAACACCTTCTTTAGTGGCATTTTCAGCAAGAAAGGCAGCGCCTTCAGTTGCGTTGGTTTGGGCAAGTTCTGAGTTATTTCTTGAAAACATGAAAAGTCCTATAAGTACGATAATGGAAACTGTAATAATAATGAGTTGAATTTTACTCACTTTTACTCCTTATTAATTGTTAAGCTGGTTATTTTACCAAAAAAACCAGCCTTTACTTTCTAATTCAGCTTTACAACCCTTTAATTGTTGCTTAAAAGTTTGTGCTTGTCGGTTCACTTTTTTGGCTATTTTTAATAGCCAAGGCTTTTTTAGGTAAGATTTCCGTTTATATCCCCCATGTCCTTCATGATAAGCGAGGTATTGATTCATCGTATCCCGTTTAGAAATGCCTAACTTTTTATAACTGACAGTGCAGTACCAGCCAATAAAATCACTCGCGTCTGCAAAGTCATCTCGATCCGCACTCCAGCTACCTGCTTCTCGTAAATACCAATCCCAGGTGCTGTCTTGTGCTTGTGGGTAACCATAAGCAGAGCTATTACGAAACCAAGGGATAATACCGAAAAGCCAAGGTCTCGGTGGTTTTGCATCAGCAACAAAACGAGACTCTTGGTGCATAATGGCCATTTGTATAGAGATAGGAACGCCCCATTTCAGGTAGGAATCTTTGCTGTCATTGTACCAGTCATCTTTTTCTTTAAAAATTTGACAAATATTGTGAGTGTTTTTAGGTGGTGAGGTGGTACAAGCCATTAATGATAAAATAAATAAGACGAGGAGAAAATGGCTAAAAGTTTGTTTACGCATGGTTTTTTATTAATGCCGCTGACTTAGATCACCTTAATTGAAGAAATTTTATCATATAGTATTGTTTTTCTTTAAATATGAGCTAGTCTATAAAAATAAGACATATAAATTCTAATGATATTAATATGACAAATTTTAGACAAAATTACCGAAAAAATTTAGACCTCAAAGGGTTTATATTTATCGGCGGCGCAGAGCATGAGATGTATGTGCAAAATTATTCGATTACAGGCATGCTGGTATCTATAGATACTTCCCTTAATGTGCATGATGTATTTTTGTTGCTTAAACAATCTAGTTTAGTTGATATTTTTATAGAGAAATTAAATTTAGCAGGCGAAGCTGAAGTTGTTAGAGTCGACATGGATGAGCAGCACATATTAATTGGTTTAGAGTTTAAGCAAATTTCTTATGATGCGGATGATTTTTTATATAAACGCAAAGCTTATCGAAAAAGTATGGCTGCACCGGGTCAAGCGCTTATCGCTAAAAATGTTTATGAGTTTATGACGCGGAATGTCTCTGTCGAAGGCTTAATGGCACGTATTCCTGAGTATGTTGTCGTTCAGGAGGACATGTTTATCGAATTTAAGTTTGATAAGTTACATTTACAGGATGAAGCAAAAATTATTTGGTTTGAGCATGATGATAATGAAGGAACTCTATTAGGACTTGAGTATCTGCATATGAAGAAAGGCGATATCAAAGGGATTCCTGAGTTTTATCATAGAAGCGCATAGGATTTCTTATTTCGTTTATGCCAATATTGTGCTGCTAAATCATGCGCATCTGCTTGAGATGCAACTTTTCCAAGTAGCTTTAAAGCAACAGCTGTTGTACCAATAATGCTCGCTTGAGCAAACTCATCCTGCCATTCATCACGCCAAACTTGTATAAGTTGCTTAGGCTCTAGTTGCTTAGGTTTGACATGGCGGCGAGCGAACAATGCTGGCCATACTTCTTCTGAAAGTTCATTATTATGTACGCTTTGTACTAAACACTCCATATCAGGGTTACGTTCTGTTTCTCCTCCTTCGCCTTTTAAAACGGCCACATGAGGCTGCTGTAAAAGTAAGGCAGCCTCTTGGTGTACGGGGCGATAGCCTGGGTGAAAAATACCTTGGATGCTATAAGGTGCGTTAAAGGGGTTAATTAAACGTACTAAAGTATGTACGGGTGAACGTAAACCCATCAGTGAACGCAGGTGTATCATTTTATTTAAAGCAGGGCAGAGTTGCTCTAATGATAAATAAGAAAAGTTGTTACTTTGCAGTTGTTGTTCGGCTTGAGTAATGGACTGTGCTGGAGTCAAGGAAAAGACAGGTAATATGTCTTGAACAAATAGGCGGCTTTCTGAATGAGAGGCAGAACCGTGCATTAAAACTTTAATACCATTTTCTGCCAGTAATAAGCTGGACAATATAAACCAAGGTAAGTGCCTACGCTTACCTGCATAAGCTGACCAATCTAAGTCTACTTGTTGAGTTGTATATTTAGGCAACGTTTCACGCACTGCGAGTACAAAACCAGCGAGTTCTTCTGGTGTTTCTTCTTTAACTCGCATTAACATTAAAAAGGCACCGAGTTGTATGTCTTCAACTTCACCCGCCAAAATCATGCGCATGGCTTGATAAGCCTCTTCTTGCGTGAGTGGGCGCGAACCATTTTTCCCTTTACCTAAAATACGAATAGTTTCTGCGAAAGGATGCTCTTTATTTGCTATGTTCATTACTCTTTTACCGGACGCTTATCTAATTTTCGTTGTAAAGTGCGGCGGTGCATATTAAGTGCACGTGCAGCCGCTGAAATATTGCCATCATGTTCCATTAATACTTTCTGTAAATGTTCCCATTCTAAGCGTTTGACTGATAGTGGGTTTTCATTAATGGCAACTGAGCTGTCACCTGAGTCTTTATTCAGTGCTTGTAATATTTCATCTGCATTAGCTGGCTTGGTTAAATAATGTTTAGCACCGAGCTTGATTGCTTCAACTGCTGTGGCAATGCTAGCAAATCCGGTTAGCATCACAATTTGTGTATTGATATCCAAAGAAATCAGTTTTTGTACTAATTCTAGGCCAGATTCGTAGCCTATACGTAAATCAATAACGGCATATTCGGGTTCAAATTGCTCGGCTAAGCTAAGGCCGGTTTTTACATCGTAGGCAACAGAGACCTCAAAGCCTCGTTTTTCCAATGCTGATTTAAGGACTGAGCAATAGGTTTGGTCGTCATCGACGAGTAATAAGCGAGCTTGAGTTTCTTCAGACATAGGTGATAAGTTAGCTAGGGACGAGAGGTAGAAAAATATCAATACAAGCACCACCTGTAGGTGAGTTACTGACTTCTATTGTACCGCCTATACGATTAATTGTTGAGTAGGTAAGAAATAATCCAACACCTAAACCTTGGTTGTTATTATTAATGGGGGCTTTGCCAATTTTATCCAGTAATTCATCAGGTATGCCAGGGCCGTAGTCGCGTATTTGTAGGCCAATAAAGTTTTCTTGTGTGCAACGATGAATCGCTAAATCAATGCCTTTTTCTTGAGGTGAGGCTTCAGCGGCATTATTTAAGATATTAATTAAAGAATGTGTGAGGGTGAGCTCAGCTATGATGGAGGAGTTCAATGGTGCTTCAGGGTTAATAAGTAAATTTAATTTAACACCAGGCTGTTGGCTACGCCATTGCATGATCACTTCATCCAAATAATCGCTGAGCAAGGTAATATGCCCTGAATCTGCGCGTAATTCACCAGCAGAGGCGGACATAACAGATAAGGCTTGTTTGCAGCGGTTAATTTGATCTTGCATGATGGTCATTTTTTCATGCAATTCAGTTTGCGTTATTGGGCCTGTATCATGTTTTAATTCATGAGCAATAATAGCCATCGTACCTAAAGGTGTGCCCATGTCATGTGCGGCACTTGCTGCCAAAGTACCTAAAGAGATAATTCGGTCATCTTGTAAGGCTTTTTCTCGTGCTTCGGCCAGTGTACGTTCTCCCGCTTTAATCGTGTTAGATAGTTCCAGAGAAAAAAATGCAACTAAACCTGCACTACAGACAAAACCAAACCACATACCAAAGATATGAAAATTAAAAAATTCCTCATCTTCTTGAGTATGCATATTATGCGCCATATCACCCATCTCAGCATGCATTAAATGGGGGGCGACACTTAATAAAGAAGCATGGTAGGGAATCAAAAAAGTGTATATAGTTGTTGTTAATATAACCATATACCAAGTGTAGGCATGGGGTAGCGTGATTGCGGTAAGAATAACTGGTAGCAAGAAAATCCAAGTAAATGGGTTGGTTGCACCGCCGGTTAGATATAAAAGTGCAGCAATAGCAAGAACATCAATAGCTAATTGTGAAAAAATCTCCATTTCAGTCACTGGTACATCGGTTTTTAAGCGAATCCAAGTGTATAAATTAACCGTACCGATAGCGAGAATAGTGAGCCAAAGTGCTTCTTGATGTAATGGAATCTTTAAAATATCAATGGAAATCAGCAGTAGTAGTGATTCACCGCCTATCATTAAATTTCTAAGAATAAACAGCCACTGTAAATTTTCTTTAGCAGAAATCTCTGTTTTAGGAAGGATATTAATTAGCATTTTAGTTGAAAAATATCGCTGCGCTAATCATAGTGGCACTGGCCAATAAAGCATAAAGCGTTCCTTTATGGTTGCTTTGCATTTCCTCACGTAGTCGGTCTAATTGTTGGTGGTGTGCTGTAGCACGTTGACTCGTATGTGCTGCATCATCGAGCACTTGAAATAGTAGCGTTGGAATTTCAGGGAAGTGCTCGGCTAATTCAGGGAATTTTTTGAGTGCTTGTTGTATTTTGGCTTTTGGGCTAACGCGCTCTTTAAACCAAGCTTCTAAAAAAGGTTTGGCAGTTTGCCATAAATCTAAATCAGGGTAAAGTTGACGACCTAGACCTTCAATATTGAGTAAAGTTTTTTGTAATAACACTAATTGTGGTTGCACTTCCATATCAAAGCGGCGCGCGGTTTGGAATAAACGTAATAGTAATAAGCCAAAGGAAATATCCTTCAAAGGTTTGTCAAAAATAGGCTCACAAACGCTACGAATAGCAGATTCAAACTCTTCAACACGAGTGTGTGCTGGAACCCAGCCCGACTGTATATGCATTTCCGCGACACGGCGATAATCACGGTTAAAGAAAGCCAGTAAGTTTTCTGCTAAATAGCGTTGGTCGGAAGAAGATAAGGTGCCAACAATACCAAAATCAACCGCAATATATTTTCCTGGTAGTTCAACAAAAATATTACCAGGGTGCATGTCGGCATGAAAAAAATTATCTCTAAAGACTTGGGTAAAGAATATTTCTACACCGCGTTCAGCCAATAATTTGAAATCAGCACCTGCAACACGTAATTCTTCGATATTACCCACGGGAATGCCATAGATGCGTTCCATAACGAGCACTTTGCGACGAGTGAATTCCCAATGAATGGCAGGAACATAAAGCGCATCAGAATTTTCAAAATTACGCCTTAATTTTGTTGCATTACCTGCTTCTCTAACAAGATCTAGTTCATCAAGTAGCGTTTTTTCAAATTCAGCAACAATTTCTTTGGCATGTAAGCGCTTAGCTTCTGTCCAGAATTTTTCAGCAAAATAAGCCAGTTCGTAAAGTAAACCTATATCTGAATGTATCCATTTTTCCACGTCAGGACGTAAAACTTTAACGATAACTTGCTCACCGCTATGTAAAACTGCTGCATGAACTTGGGCAACAGAGGCGGAAGCTAAAGGGCTGGAAGAAAATTCAGCAAAGGCCGTTTCAATGGACATACCTAATTCTTGCTCGATAACTTCGCGTGCTTGTTGGTCAGAAAAAGGCGGTACTTTATCTTGTAGTTTGACGAGTTCATCGGCAATATCATCGGGCAATATATCTTTGCGCGTAGATAGTGCTTGGCCAAACTTAACATAAATCGGCCCTAGATCTTCTAAAGTACGGCGGATGCGCTCTCCCCGTGTACCAAATTCTTTTTTACGCCAGAAATTAGGCGAGAAAATAGCTAGAAAACGTAGAGGCCTGAATAAATGCGTTTTTAGAATGAGGTCATCGAGCCCATGAGTAATGAGTACCCAGTTTATGTTAAGTAACCTTAGAATTAGTTTGGGGTGCTTCACGTAATCTTCCTTAAGCTTGTTTGGCTTTCAATGTGTCATTTAAACGCGTTACGCGTGCTTCGAGGCGGTCAAAATCTTCTTTTAGCTGGTCAACTTGTTGACTAAAGATGTTGATTTCAGGTGCGGGCGGGAGGTCTTTACTTTCATCTTGTAAAAACTCAGTGATATTAAGCTTTAAGGTATTTGCGCTTTCTTGTTGCCAATCATTGAGGCCGCGAAAAAGATTGCCCACTTTATGTGCAATAATATCGCCAGTGTAATGTGATAGCTGTTCTTCTAAGTCTATATCCAGTTGGGCAAATAATTGTTGAAAGTGGTGGCCTAAATTTAGATCACCTTCAATAGTGACTTCACCAGAGAAAAATGAACGGGCAGGTTTAGAGCTTAGCCCCATTAAACCAAAGGCAGGTAATGAACCTTTAAGTGTAGTATCTGCAGTTTCTGCATATTGATCCATAATCTGAATACGCTGATCTGTAGGGCAGAGGTATATCGTTTCGTTAAACGGGAGCAAAGTAATAGCAATGACTTTCCCCGTTAATGGCTGTAAAAAGAGATCAATATCTTCATCTAAGTGAAGGTATTTATTGAGCGCAGTTTCAAAGGCGTTAATAAGTAAGGGTTTGATTGTCATACGATTAATAAGCAGCAATGAGAGGAGGGGGTGGGTAGGGCTTGTAAGGCGCAATCAGAGGATTGCGCCATTTATTTGCTGACTTAAAATTTATACCCCCTATGTACAGAGACAATACCTTGTGACATATTAAAATACTCACAACGCTCTAGCCCTGCATTTTGCATCATTTCTTTTAGTGCATCTTGTTTAGGGTGCATACGAATCGATTCAGCTAAATAACGGTAGCTGTCTTCGTCTTTAGCAATAATTTTGCCAATTTTGGGCAATAACTTAAACGAATAAAAGTCATAAACTTTTTCTGTCACTTTATCTGTTGGGTGGGAAAATTCTAAAACAATAACGCGACCACCCGGTTTGAGTACGCGGTACATAGAGCGTAAGGCTGCATCTTTATCGGTGACGTTACGTAAGCCAAAAGCAATACAGACGCAGTCAAAAGTATTATCTTCAAAAGGCAGGCATTCAGCATTAACTTGAGCATAGCTAACATTGCCAACCAAGCCACGGTCAATTAATCGGTCACGTCCAGTGCGTAGCATTTCTGAATTAATATCCGCTAGAACAATTTCACCTTTTTTGCCTACGCGCTTTTCAAAAAGTGTTGTTAAATCGCCCGTACCACCTGCTAAATCGAGTACTTTCTCGCCTTCGCGGACATTGCTTAATTGGACGGCAACCCGTTTCCAGATGCGATGAATTCCGAGGGACATTAAGTCATTCATAACGTCATACTGACTTGCTACAGAATCAAAAACTCCGCGCACTAATTTGACCTTGTCTTTCTCGGCGACTTGTTTAAAACCAAAATGGGTCGTATTTTTAGTTGTCATAGGTTTATCTTAAATATAAGGGTAGGCTTTACATTTGCCTACAATCTGAAAAAGAGCGAGTACACCACCCCGTAATAAGCCATAAAACTAAGAGGCTAGTAATAATTTAAAAACAATTAGCTATATCGTTTTTTACAAGTATAAGGGGTGCTGTGCTAGCAATTAGTTTAATTTTGTGCGGGTTCTATGCGTGTATGGTTTGCTGCGTTTAGTTCTTCTAAGTAGTTAGCCCATATAACATCGTATTCATTACCGAGTTTATAGAGTAATTCCCAGGTATA
>Ga0256840_1002335_pt1 | contig 16823 bp, 17 predicted proteins | sample 355202metaG_FD_185969 | JGI IMG/M metagenome (GOLD analysis project Ga0256840, IMG submission 185969) | Hydrothermal vent microbial communities from Mid Atlantic Ridge, Atlantic Ocean - 355-202 | ecosystem: Environmental > Aquatic > Marine > Hydrothermal vents | place: Atlantic Ocean: Mid... | reverse complement strand
AGAGAGTTAGAAAGGTTAGCTACAGAAATAAAAGATATAGAATCTTCTTTACCCAAAGATATTTCCCCAGAAAATATTAAACAACATATAAAAAATATCGAGGAGAAAATATCAGCCTTTGAACAGAAGGTAAAAAAGGCTGAAAATCTTCGCGAAAAACTCAACAAGGAATTGCAGCTCAAAAAGGGAAGATTAGAGGCTTCTTGTCGCCAATTAGAAGATATAAAATTAAGCTTAACAAAACTAGAAAAAGAGTTCGAATATGGCTTACAGAAAGCAGGATTTCGTGATCAAGATGAATTTTTACAGTCTCTTATAGATGATGAATTGCGTCAACGGCTTAAAAACGAAATAGAGTCCTTTGACAACCAGTTTCTTGCCTTAAAAGAACGTCTGGAGCGTAGTAAGAGGGCTATAGAGGGTCTGAAACCGCCCCAAGTAAAAGAAATAGAGTCAAAACTACTTCAATTGCGGCAGATAATTTTGCGCAAACAAGAAGAAATAGGCAGGTTAGAAAAGGCTTTAGAGGACTTGAGTAGGCTTAGGACAAAGTTAACGGAAATAAAGGCGGCCTTAAAACGAGAAGAGGGGCGTTATCGCCAAACCGCCCGTTTGGCCGATTTATTAACCGGACAAAATCCCAAAAGATTGTCGTTTCACCGCTATGTTTTGGGTGCCCTCCTTGATCAGGTCCTCCTTCTGGCCTCTGAACGGTTAAAGGAGATGAGTCAAGGACGTTATTTTTTGCGTCGCCGACTCGAAGTACAGGACAGACGTCAGCGGGCTGGGCTCGATTTGGAAGTCTTTGATGCCTACCAGGGGGTTAGTCGGCCGGTGGAGACCCTCTCGGGGGGAGAAAGCTTTTTAGCAGCCCTTTCCTTGGCGCTTGGTCTTTCAGAGGCTGTGCAGCGTTTTTCTGGTGGTGTATCTCTAGAGACTATCTTTATTGACGAAGGCTTTGGTAGTCTCGATTCCGACGCCCTGGAATTGGTCTTGAGAGTCTTACTCGATTTGCGGGCTACGGGTCGTTTGGTGGGTATAATCTCCCACGTGGCCGAACTCAAGGAGCGTATTCCCTTACGGTTAGAAGTTATTCCCAGCCGTGCCGGTAGTAGGCTGCAAATGATTCATAACCTAGCGGTTCATTAACTCTTGCCACCAAGTAGGTAAGGCAAAACAGGCCTGGTGTACCGCCGGATTATAAAAGCGTCCTTGATAGGACGTTTTAGGATGGGCCGCCGAGGAACCGTCTTTACTCCCCAAGATAAAGGCGATTTCGTCTCCATAGCAAGGAACCGGGGCACGTAATACTTCAAGGGCCTTTATCGTATCTTTGGCCTCTTGGTAAGCTTGGCGAAAATACTGGGGGAAAAAGCGAGGGATACTAGCTTGTTGAATAAAACGTCCGTGTGGTTTGAGGATACGTACTATATTTTGGTAAAAGTCCTTGGTGTATAGGACTGCTGAGGGCCCGATGGGGTCGCTACAGTCTATAATTACAAGATCAAAGGATTCTGCAGGCAGATTTTTAACGGCTTGAGCCCCATCCACAACGCGAAATTCTACCCGTGCGTCTTCATAATCGCCGGCGATTTCGCGCATGTATTTTTGACAGGCCTTGAAAACGCTTTCGTCTACTTCTAGTTGAACTATTTTTTTTACGTGGGAGATCTTTTGTAACTCACGTACTACGCCCCCATCACCCCCTCCAATAATCAAAACTTCTTCTGGGGGAGAAGCCAAAGACGCCGCCGGACAAAAGACAATCACTTCATGATAGATAAATTCGTCTTTTTCGGTAAATTGCGTTATCCCATCAAGGACGAGGAACCGTCCCCACTGTTCATTTTTGAAGATCAAGAGGTGCTGATGAGGGGTGCGTTCCTCGTAAACGGGGATAACGTTATACCTGTGCGTATAATGCGGCGATATTTTTTCTTGCCACCAGTAGCGAGTCAAGTTTCCTCCATTTCGATAAGCTGTCCTCTTTTCATTTCTAGTACGTGTACATATTGGGGGCAAAAGGCTTCCTTCAGTCGTTCAAAGACTGAATAGGCCCCTTGGTGATCATTGGCAAAAATGTCAATGGCGGCATAGCCGTTTTCTGGCCAAGTGTGGATAAAGATGTGGACATCGCCAAAGGTGGCCTTGGCCGAAACACCGTAAGGAGAAAATTGATAACTAATTACGTCTCCTTGTTCACTATGACCATTGCCGGCGTAAGTAAGAAGCCGCTCCACTTCCTTGGCGTCCGCAAGGAGAGAAAAGGGTGCTTGCCACATCTCGACCAAAAGATGTGTACTCAAGAGATTGTTACAGCTCCTGGCCCGTTGGGCCTCCTGGGTGGGGAACTTCTCAATCTGACAAACAGGGACAGTGGCTCTCATGACTTCACCTCCCCCCAGGCAGTCGCCCGGTTTTTTAAATTTAAAAGGCTCCATAGCAAAGCCAGGAGCCTTACTAAACAAAATGGTCGGGACGGGCGGATTTGAACCGCCGACCCCCTACACCCCAAGCAGGTGCGCTGCCAGGCTGCGCTACGTCCCGTCTGTAGCCGTACAATCTATAGCTACCCCCCTTGCCTTTGTCAAGGTCTGGAGGCCTTAAACCTGAGTTTTACCGCTACTTAAAGATCAGAAGTTGGTTTTTTGCGTTGCCTAGGGAGTATTTGTTGGTAAAGTTTCTGTATGTCCAAAGATAAGTGGCAAAAACTCGAAGAAGCCCGCAAAATTATGGGGTTGCCTGTGGAAACTACGCGGGCCGAAATAAGGGCCCGGTATCATTTTTTGGCGGCCAAGTGGCATCCCGATCGTACGGGAGATGTAAAGCTTATGCAGCGTTTAAACGAGGCCTATCAACTTCTCATGCAATATTGCGAACACTATCGCGTGTCTCTAGCCCCTAACGACCAAGGGGCTAATCCTGAAGAATGGTGGTTCTTGCACTTTGGAGAGGATCCTATCTGGGGGGGGAAGAAGGAGGATTAATAAGATGCTCATTGTTCAAAAGTACGGGGGTACTTCGGTAGGAGATTTAGAGCGCATACGAAGGGTTGCTGGTCGAATAGCCCGTTATCGAGACCAGGGGCATGATCTGGTGGTGGTGGTTTCGGCTATGAGTGGCGAGACCGATCGTCTTTTAAATCTGGCCTATGAATTATGTCCTGACCCTAGCCCTCGTGAGTTAGATATGCTGGTATCTACAGGAGAACAGGTCTCGGCGGCTTTATTGGCCATGGCCTTAAAGCATATTGGTTATCAAGCCAAGGCCTACGTAGCCTTTCAGATTCCCATAAAGACCGACGCCCTTTTTGGTAAGGCCCGTATTCAGGATATCCACACCGAAAAAATTCGGCGAGATTTAGACCAAGGCAACATAGTGGTAGTGGCTGGGTTTCAAGGTATTTCCGAAACAGGAGATATTACCACCCTGGGACGTGGGGGGTCTGATACCACGGCGGTGGCCCTGGCTGCGGCGTTAAAGGCCGATCTGTGTGAAATTTTTACCGATGTGGAAGGGGTCTTTACGGCGGACCCCCATATTGTGCCGAAGGCCCGGAAAATAGACCGTATCTCTTATGAAGAGATGCTAGAACTGGCCAGTATGGGGGCCAAAGTGCTGGAAATCCGTTCGGTGGAGTTCGCCAAAATATATGGTGTACCCATACATGTCCGTTCCAGTTTTACCGATGAGCCAGGCACCATGGTGGTAGAGGAGGATAAGTCAATGGAAAAGGTGTTAGTATCGGGGGTTACCTACAACAGAAACGAAGCCCGGATAACCCTTCATGGTGTCCCTGATCAGCCCGGAGTGGCGGCCAAGATTTTTGGCCCCATTGCCGAAGCGGGTATAGTGGTTGATATGATTATTCAGACTAGTCGTCCCGACGGAAAGGCTGATATGACCTTTACGGTGCCCCGCACAGATTACCAAAAGGCCTTAAAAGTGGTTCAGAATGTAGAGATGGATTTAGGTATTGAAGAGATAGAAGGTGACAAAGATATCGCCAAGGTCTCTATTGTAGGGGCGGGGATGAGAGCTCATCCGGGAGTGGCTTCCAAGATGTTTCAAGTACTTGCTGAACACGGTATTAACATCCAAATGATATCCACTTCGGAGATAAAAATTTCCTGTGTAATCGACGAAAAATACACGGAACTGGCGGTGAGAGCCCTGCACGAGGCCTTTCATCTGGAGTCGCCGGTGCAGGAGGAGTGAAATGGGCAGGCAGGTTGAATTTTACGACACTACCTTGCGTGATGGCACCCAGGCCGAAGATTTTAATCTTTCGGTAGAAGACAAGATCTTTGTGGCCTTAAAGCTTGACGAGCTGGGTCTTGATTACATAGAAGGAGGTTGGCCGGGGTCTAATCCTAAAGACGCCCGTTTTTTCCGAGAGATAAGAGATTATAACCTAAAACACGCCCAGATTGCGGCTTTTGGGAGTACACACCACCCGCGCACCCGGGCCGAAGAAGACGCAAATCTTAAGGCCCTGATCCAGGCCAAGACCCCGGTGATTACCATATTTGGCAAGAGCTGGGATATTCACGTAAAGGAGGCCTTAAAGACTACCTTGGACCGGAACCTCGAAATCATCGAAGCCTCGGTGGCCTATCTTAGACCCCATTGTCAAAAACTTTTCTACGATGCCGAACATTTTTTTGATGGTTTTAAGGCGGACAGAGACTACGCTTGTGAGACCCTAAAACGTGCCTTTTCGGCCGGGGCCGATGTCCTTGTGCTTTGTGATACCAATGGGGGGACGCTGCCCCACGAGATAGTCGAGATAATACGCGAGGTAAAGAAGCGCCTGGGCAAAGGGGTCACCTTGGGGATTCACGCCCACAATGATACGGAATGTGCCGTGGCCAACTCTATTATGGCGGTGCTTGAAGGAGCCCTTCAGGTCCAGGGTACCATAAACGGTTTTGGCGAACGCTGTGGTAACGCCAATCTCTGTTCTATTATACCCAATCTCATCTTAAAGATGGGTTATGAGGCCGAGGTGCAAAGGCATCTTCATAAGTTAACCGAAATCTCGCGCTATATCTGCGAAATTGCCAACATCCCCCACCCCCGTTACTTACCCTATGTGGGTCGCAGTGCCTTTGCCCACAAAGGTGGTGTTCATGTGTCTGCGGTCATGCGTCATCCCCGCACCTATGAGCACATAGAGCCAGAGTTAGTGGGTAATACCAGACGGGTGCTTGTCTCTGATCTTTCCGGACGGAGCAATATCCTCTATAAGGCCAAACAGTTCGGTATAAAGCTAGAGGCTCATGACCCCATGGTGGCCAAGATCGTCGAAGAAGTTAAAAAACGAGAGGCTGAGGGCTATCAGTTCGAAGCCGCTGAGGCCTCCCTGGAACTTTTGATGTATCGCCTGATAGGGGAACCAAAGCAGTATTTTGAACTCTTAGGTTATCGGGTCTTTGATATGCAAAACCCCGAAGAAGGTTCTCCTCAGGTAGAGGCCACAGTGATGGTACGGGTGCCTCCTGGGGTAGGAGAAGTAGAACACACCGCGGCTTCGGGCAACGGACCGGTAAATGCCCTGGATAACGCTATTCGTAAGGCCCTGGAGCGTTTTTATCCCCAGTTGAAGGAAATGGTCCTTGAAGATTATAAAGTTAGGGTCCTTCCGGGGAGCCCGGGGACCGGGGCCATGGTGCGGGTGCTTATTTTTTCCCGCGACCAGAAGGATCGCTGGGGCACCGTTGGTGTATCCCATGATATTTTAGAAGCAAGCTGTAAGGCCCTGGTGGATAGTTTGACTTACAAACTCTTTAAGGACCGACACCAGAGGACAAAGGAAGATTAAAATGGCCAATACTATTGCCCTGGCAGGCAAAGGGGGTACAGGTAAGACTACAGTAACTGCTCTTCTGGTAAAATACCTTGTAGAAAAGGGAAAGACCCCTGTTTTAGCGGTTGATGCCGATCCCAACGCCAACCTAAACGAACTCTTAGGCCTTGAAGTACAGGTGACCCTGGGGGAGATAAAAAACGAACTCCGTTCCAGTGTTCCGCAGGGCATGGCTCGTACAGATTATATCGAGATGCGTCTAAACGAGGCCATTATTGAAGCCGACGATTTTGATCTTGTGGTAATGGGGCAACCAGAAGGTCCAGGGTGTTATTGTGCCGCGCATTCTTTTTTGTCTCAGGCCTTGGAGAAGCTATTACGCCATTACGCCTATACAGTTATAGATAACGAAGCCGGTATGGAACACCTCTCTCGGCTCAATATGCGGGAGATAGGTCACCTATTGGTGGTTTCCGATGCCTCCTCGCGAGGAGTCCTTACTGCCTCACGTATTGCCAGGCTTATAGAGCCTTTGCAGCTTGAAGTAGACCATCTCTGGCTTTTGGTCAATCGTGCTCCAGCCCAAATACCAGAGAGCTTAGACGATTATGTAAGGGAGATATGCGCGCAAACAGGACTTATGTTTTTAGGCTATCTACCTGAAAGTGAAGATATCTTCAAACGAGAGATTAATCGTGAACCTTTGTTAGATTTACCTCTCCACTCCGATGTGGTTAAACAAAGCTATAGATGCTTCGACAAAATGTTAAGGGGGGGATGACCCCCCTCATTTTTTTAGCAGCCCTCTACAGCCATCTTTTTCTTGACCTTTATTTTTACTTCATCTCCTACCGCACATTTACATTTGCCCTTAATCGAAATCACCATGGTCTTTCCGTCAAATTCTTTTACAGTCCCTTTGCAGGATTTGGCCATGGCCACACCAGAAGAGGCGCCCATGAAAGACAGAGCCATTATCAAAGCAACAACCTTTTTCCTCATAATGTTACACCTCCTTTAGGATTTAAAGTTAAATTCCTATACTATACTTTAAGGCGGTAGGTATAATTTGAAAAATCTTTTTTCTAAGATGAGGTGGTCTATTTTGCCCTTTGACAGGAAATTAAACCTAATTTTATTCCTAGAAACAATTGTTTTTGCCTTTTTTATTCTATTTAGCACAACTTCCAAGGCAAATAAATTGATCGTTGTGGAAAAGGCTTCACGGGTGCTATTCCTGTACAAGGATGGTACTCTTTGGAAAAGTTTTCCTTGTTCCTTGGGTTGGAACCCCGAACAGCCCAAAAGACGTGAAGGAGATGGGGCCACCCCAGAAGGGTTTTATACCGTTTGGGACAAACACCCTTCCCGGCATTATTATCTATTCTTGAGCCTTTCTTATCCCAGTGTTACTGATCTGGAAAGGGCCTACTGGGAAGGACGCCTTGACAAAGAACAATTTTTCCAGGCTTTAAGAGAGACTAATATTAAAAAAAATAAACTCAAAAGAAGGGCCAAGACTTTTTTAGGGGGGGATATTGGTATTCATGGAGGGGGCCTCTATAGAAGAGGGCTACACGGCTTGAGACGAGACTGGACTTTTGGTTGTATAGCCCTAAAAAACGAAGACATGAAAGTAGTCTATAAGTTTGCCGATATAGGTACGCCGGTATTCATTTACGATGCCCGTAAGCCCCTTTTTGAAATACTTTCCCCCCTCGTGCAATATCCCTACCACGTCTTGGCCCAGTTACCTCAGCTCCCCTGGGAGGGAGAATTTTTATTTGATACACCGAGCTTGCTCATTCGGGTGCTGATTCGCGAAGACCACAATGGCTTGAGGCGTGTTTGGATGTGGGGTTATGAGCCTGTGGCACACAGATTGCTTTTTTGGCTGGTGGACTATAATGCAAACGATCGGCTAGATACCATGGACCGTTTTCAGGCCTTTTTGCCCGGGGCACATTACTGGACCTTGGAGCACCTCAAGGCCCTTATTATACAGAATTTGCCCCGCTGGCTAACTAACAGAGAAAGGAGGGAGAAACTATTCAAACGATCTCTTCCATAAGAAAGATGAAGTCTTGGGCAGATGATGCTCGTCAAAAGGGTCTGCGTATAGGTTTTGTCCCCACTATGGGCTATTTTCATGAAGGGCACTTGGCCCTTATGCGTCGGGCCAAGGAACTGGCCGACCAAGTGGTGGTAAGTATTTTTGTGAATCCTATACAGTTTGGTCCGCAGGAAGACTTTCGCCAATATCCCCGCGATTTAGAAAGAGACATCCGTCTTGCCCAGGAAGTGGGGGTAGATGTCATCTTCACTCCAGAGGCCCAAGAAATGTATCCGGAGTCCTTTCAGACCTACGTGGAGGTAGCTAAACTAACAAAGCCTCTTTGTGGGGCGCGGCGTCCAGGACACTTCCGTGGTGTTACTACGGTGTGTCTTAAGCTTTTTAATATTGTCAGGCCTCATTTGGCCGTCTTTGGTCTCAAAGACTACCAGCAGTACTTGGTTATTCGGCGTATGGTGGCGGATCTGGACCTTGATTTAGAGATTATAGGCCACCCTATTGTGCGCGAGGCGGACGGCCTGGCTATGAGTTCTCGAAATGTATATCTCTCTACCGAGGAGAGAAAAAGTGCCACATGCCTTTATAAGGCTCTTTGTCTGGCCCAAGAAAAGATAAAGCAAGGGCTAAGGGAGGTCTCCCTTTTAAAGAGAGAACTGGAACAATTTATCCTTTCGCATCCTTACACCAGGATTGATTATGTGGAATTTTGTCATCCCGAAACCCTTGAGCCCCTCTCGGAAGTCAGGGGTCCCACTCTTCTGGCCCTGGCTGTCTTTGTGGGTAAAGCCAGACTAATAGACAACGCCGTTTTAAAGCCCTAGGCGATAGCCTCGCTAAGGTCGTAGCAGTTTGGATTGTAGAGCCTCTGGAGGATGATAAAGCAACACAGCCCCACTCCAGGGGGGTAAGACAATTTTTGGGGCCTGTGTGGTGATAATTTTACCTGCTATATTGCCCCTTTTGTCTACCGGTCCCCCACCTTTTACCTTTACCCAATAAAGGGGCTTTTTTAAATAGATACTTCGGCTTTTGTGGCCTATGTTTAGCCATACTTCTCCCTTTTGGTACTTTCGACAATAGAGGCCAGGTTTGACCTGTAATTCTTGGAGGTTATGTACTGGTTTTTTGTACTCCCCGAGGTCTAAATCCCATTCGGGGTACCAAGAAAAGATGGGTCCGACAAAATAAAATAGATACGTATAACGACCTTTAAGCAATAGATAACAACTAAGATAATAGATCCGTTTTTGGTAGTCATATGGGTCGTGTAGATAGGACTGAAAGATTACGATTTTATCGTTTCGGATGAGCCTTAGCGTACGTGCCACAGCCATTTGCCAGTCTTTTATACTTTTGGTATCAAAGGCGCCTTCCATAAAGGCCCCAGAGGCAGTGGTGTAATAATCGGTGGTGTCCCAGGTGGTAAATAAGGCCCCGATATTGGGGAGGGTGGCAAAACCAAGAAATTCCAAAAACGAAGTGAGTTCACGCATAAAATTTTCGTAGGCCCTACTCCAGGTCAACCCCCCCAGTTCTTTAAAGCGGCGCTTAATAACGGCTTTCCCAGCCAGCCTTGGGTCGGCGGGGGCTGCTTCCCAAGGCAGGAGGGCTGGAGAAGCAGAGTCCAGAAAGACGCCCTGATATTGACCAGCAATAATTTGGTGCGCTATAGAGGTCTTCCAGTATTTTCGAAAGCCCTGGTCACTTATGTTCATGAGATATTTGCCGTCTATTTTGGAGCGCACACGTTGCCCCTTTGCATTGTGCCAAAACCAGCTCTCATGTTTGTTTACTAAAGGCCAGTCATTACCCCAATGTTTGCCATCGATAATGAAGTGGTGTTCTGGTTGTTGTTGCCAGAGGGCCAAGTGATAATGTAGCACCACAAAGCCAGGGTTATATTTTCTCAGCCTTTTTATGGTGTTTAGGGTTAATTTTTGGCTTCCCACATAGTGGGTGGCGGCAAATTTTATTTGGGCTTCGCTTAGATGAGGGGGCAGCTGGTCGGCAAAAATGGCAATTTTGGCCTTTGTCTCCGGAAAACCAAACTTTTCTATGGCTTTGCAAAGACCAGTTAGAAAGATAAAGCAGAACAAGAAAGAGAAGAAAAAAACGATCCGCATGGTCTCTTTTAGATAAAAATTTTTCTGCCTTCAAGGGGCAATATGAACTTTTATTGTCCGGTAGGTCGCGGCAAATTATCGTTATCGGGAACTTTGCAAAATTACCGAGATCAGTGTGGCAAGTACAACCGCAAGGGATCCTAAAGGTGTTTTGCAAAGGTCTCTATCATTATTTAGAATAGAGGAGCAGATATGTTTACAGGCATTGTCGAAGGGCTTGGTGAAATAAGGGCCAAAAAGAGTTTGGCTCAGGGGTGTCGTTTAGAAATTAAGGCTCCTTTTGATCTTACAGATACCCATCTAGGGGATAGCATAGCCGTAAATGGGGCCTGTCTTACAGTGGTGGAATGTGGACAAGGGGTCTTTGCCGTTGATGTCTCTCCCGAAACTTTACGTCGGACAACTCTGGGGAAGCTGGCTGTAGGAGATAAGGTGAATCTGGAGCGAGCGTTACAAATGGGTAGCCGTTTAGGGGGGCACCTTGTCTCTGGTCACGTGGATGCGGTAGGAGAGATAACCCTGCGTGAAGAAAAAGGGAGTTTTTTATTTCTTCGGGTGCGGTTACCCAAGGAATTGATGCCCTATGTGGTGGAAAAGGGCTCTATTGCCGTAGATGGTATCAGCCTTACGGTTAATAATGTGTATGAACAAGAAATTGGTCTGGCCATTATTCCCCATACAGCAAAGGTAACTACCATTGGGTTGCGGAGGCCAGGAGATAAGGTCAATATCGAGACCGACTTAATTGGTAAGTATGTAGCCCGTCTTCTAAGGCCTTATGTGGCTTCCTCTTCCCTTTCCTTAGATTTTTTACGCGAGCACGGTTTTGTTTAGTCGGGTTCAGAGGAGATCTTTAGTTTGAAGGCCTGCGGGTCTATTTGGTGTTTGCGCAGGAGTTTATAAAAGTCAGCGCGGTATTTACCAGCCAAGGCGGCCGCCTGACTTATGTTCCCCTGAGTAAGACGCAAGACCTCACATAAATATTTACGTTCAAATTCGGCCTTGGCTTCCTTAAAGGGCTTAATATTTGAGGAAGATTGCTCAGGCAGCATTATATAGTCTGCCTTTAAGACCGGGCCTTCAGTCAAGACCAGGGCGTATTCGATTATGTTTTCCAACTCGCGGATGTTACCGGGCCAGTCGTAACTTAAGAGCTTTTTAATCGCTGTCTCCTCCACCCTTTTTATGGACTTCCCCAGCCTTGGAGCGTGTTTTTTTACAAAGTGCTCTACCAGGTAAGGGATATCTTCTTTGCGTTCTCTAAGAGGGGGGAGGTGAATGGGTATTACGTGGATGCGATAAAACAGGTCTCTTCTAAAGGTGCCCGCTTCTACCTCTTCCCTAAGGTCTTTGTTGGTAGCCGCTATTATGCGGACATCGACCTTTACCGGGGTATCACTCCCTAAGGGAAAAAATTGTTTTTCTTGAATGACCCGCAGGAGTTTGGCCTGAATAGATAAAGGCATATCGGCAATTTCGTCTAAGAAGATAGTGCCTTTATGGGCGGCTACAAAAAGACCTTTGTTTGCGGTGACTGCTCCGGTAAAGGCCCCTTTTTCGTGACCAAATAGTTCGCTTTCCAGGAGACTTTCGGGTAAGGCGGCGCAATTAAGGGCCACGAAGGGACCTTCGGCCCGGTGACTAGCCAAATGTATGGCCTTGGCTATTAATTCTTTCCCTGTACCTGATTCTCCTTGAATGACCACCGTGGAATCGGTAGGGGCTATTTGGGCCACTAGTTTAAGGACCTGGCGCATTTTGGAACTTTTGGCCACGATGTTGCTAAAGGAATATTCTTTAACCAGATTCTGGAGCCGTTTTACTTCCTGATGCAGGAACCTGTTTTCCAAAGCCCTTTCTAAGTGGGCCAAGAGCTCTCTTTTTTTGAAAGGCTTGGTCAAGTAAGTAAAAGCCCCTTTTTCCATGGCTTTAACGGCGGTTCCTATTGAGCCATAGGCAGTGAGAATAATAATGGGTAAATCTGGCTTTATCAGGTGGAGTTGGGTCATTAGCGATATGCCATCATTTCGTTTGAGCTGTAAGTCTACAATGGCCACCTCAATATCTTGTTCGGAAACGGCCTTGACGGCCTTGTGCTCATCAGCCAGGCCTATAACATCGTAGCCTGCCTTCTTTAAACGCAGGCTTATAACGTGCAAAAAGTTAGGATCATCATCGACAACCAGAATGCGTGCCTTCATCGACTTTCAATACGTTCTTTGGTCTTTTCCAGTTCCAAGTTTAGTTTTTTTAACTCTTCTAAAGCTCGAATATTAGCGCACCATATCTGTGATTCCAAGCCCCATATAGTTGTGGGCCATTTTTGTTCAATTTCTCTGAAATAAGAAAGGGCCGTGTTTAGGTCTCTTTGGGGATTTTTGGGGTTGGCGTAAAGCAGGCCCAGATAGTAAAGCAATGCTGCTTTATGTTCGCCTTGGGCCTCGGGCAGGAGCCTTTTACATACCAGTAAGGCCCTTTCAAATTTGTTTCGGGCTACAAGTATTCGGCACTGGGCCCAAGCCTTTTTTCTCTCTCTTTCGGCCTTGAGTCTTTGGGCCTGTCTCTTGTAACCCTCGAGTTGTTGGAGAACATTGCGCCATACTTTGGCCGATATACCCCAGACCGATGGGTAATAATTTTTCTCTAATTTTTCCAGCAGAAGCTCAGCCTGTGGAGGATCATAATAAGGACTTTGAGGGTCTATATACATCAGTGCCAAGTAGTAAGTGATTTCGGCCTTTTTATGCCCCCATAATTTTTTTTCTAGTTTTTGGCTGAGTTCATGGGCTTCTTTATACTTTCCCTTACCTAGCAAGACAGGGATTTTCTCTACGGCCGCGGGGGCTTTAGGGGGTGGTGCTTTAGGTCCTTCAATTTGTTTAAGACAACCTGGAAGAAGAAAGACTAAGAGCCCCCAGGTAAAAAGAAATAAAATGTACTGCCCTCTCCCTCTTTGCTTTCTACCCACACTTTGCCTCCGTGTGCTTCAATTATATAACGAACTATGGCCAGGCCCAGTCCGGTACCTTTGGCTCTAGACCCCTTATAAAGTTGGACAAACTTTTCAAATATGTGATCCAAATTTTCTGGCGGAATACCAGGACCTTGGTCTTTTATTGATACTACTACCCCGTTTGCTTCTCTTTTGGCCTGCAAATTAATTTCGCTATCTTCTGGCGAGAATTTTACCGCGTTAAGTAATAAATTTTGAAGGACTTGTTCTATGCGCTTTATATCTACTTTTACTGTTGGTAGATCTTTTTCCATATCTATTTTTAATTTGATATGGTTACGCATAAAAATAGGGCTTAGGTCTTTACAAACTTTGTTTATCAGTAATTTTAGATCTATTGTTTCAAATTCAAATTTCATTACGCCGGCTTCTAGTTTGCTCAAATCCATAATTTCTTCAATCATACGTATTAGCTTTCTTGTTTCTTCTAGTATGATTTCTATTAATTTTTTTTGGTCATCATTTATCTCACCAACTGCTTCTTCTTCTAACAACAAAGCACTCTCCTGAATTGAGGCTAAAGGATGTTTTAAATCATGAGAGATTATAGAGAAAAAATCTCCCTTAAGTCGATCTAATTCTTGTAGCTTGTCAGCCATGCTATTTAATGTATCAGCCAGTTTTTCTATTTCTGGAGGTGAATCTATTTTTAAACGTTTACTAAAATCTCCTTTGGCAAATTCTTGTGTATATCGCACTATAAAATATAGAGGATGAGTTATGTTATAGGCTAAAATAGATGCCATTACGATAATTAGTATCGCTACTATTACGAGAGTATATATTACGGTTTGTATGCTAGTGTGTATTTGTGTGTCTAATCCTACTGCCAATTTTTTAATTTCTTCTTTTAGGTATTGATTGATGTTTTTTAATATTTGAATCATTTCACCTGTTATTTCTTTTCTTTGCTTATCGATGTTGTTTAAGGTTTTTGTGTTTTTTTGACTTTCTATAGCCTGAAATTCTCTTTGACATAGGGCGATATATGCCTTTTTTATTTCGGCTACTTTTTCTAAAAGTTCCTTTATGTTGTCGTCTGTTGCTTTATCTCTTATTTTCTGAAAATAGAAATCAAATTTTTCCTGGTTTTTTTCGAAGTATTTTTTAAACGCTTTGTCTCTAAAATAGATATATTGTCGTTCGTTGCGTAACATTGCTAAAAAATATTCAGACATTTTTTCCTGAAAATATATGATCTGATTGTCTGTAACAATTTGTTTTGATATGTTTTGTAACTGAAATATTTTGTAGATAACGTAAATATCAGCTATTAATACCAAGAAAACAATTAGAGAAAACCCGCCGATAAGGCGTCCTAAAATACCTACTTTTTTTGCCACCAAAGGGCCTCCCACCCTTGTTTTGTGTGCTTTTTTATCAAAGCAAGTTTAGCATATTTTTGGCATAATCTATGACTACTATCTTCTAGAAATCCCGATAACATAAGGATACCCTTGGGGGCAAGAAGAGATATTATTTGGGTGGCCTCTTGCATCAGGACCCGTAGATAAATATTGGCCACGATTAGATCAAATGGTCCCCTAAGGCAGGCGCAGGTACCACATATGACGTGGATTTGGGAAGCAAAATGGTTTAACCGGATATTTTTTTGACAAAAACTGGCGGCCCAAGGGTCTATCTCCACGGCATATACCTGGGCTTTAAATAGTTTTGCGGCCACCAGAGATAAAATGCCGCTTCCGGCGCCTAAGTCGAGGACTTTTCGGGGCCTTTGTCCCTCTTGCCAGAGCTCGTCCAGCAATTCTAGGAGCATGGTGGTCGTTGGGTGTGTTCCTGAACCAAAGGCCTTAGAGGGTATCAGGCTCAGGTGTCCTGCTTTAATTTTAAGAGTCCAAAACAGACAGACCTTGCTATACCTTAGGGTGGTAAGATAGCCTGGCTTGGGAATCTTTTGTGTAGAACACAGGGTGGACGGCGGTATTTGGGCACAAAGATCCTTGAGGGCTGTCTCTGGCCCCCATACGTCTACCGCCCAAAGTCCCGTCTCCAAGGGCCATGTGTGAAGAATCTTTAAGTTGTTCGGGACCTTGGCCAGGACCTCTTCGGGCGCTGAGGCCTCTAAGCAGATTCGCCAGTATGGATTAGGGGAGACATTGGTATTCATCCATAAAAAGGCCTTTTTGTCCTCCTGGGATAGATTAGTATCTTTAGTATTATTAAAGCAAGTATTTATTAGGGAGGTATAAATGCAGGCCTGTCAATTACCTGACTATTCCCAATTGCCTGAACATATCCAGGAGATTTTGAAGTCAATTAGGTGTATAGCCTTAGTGGGAGCAAGTCCAAAGCCGCAGAGGCCCAGTCACCAGGTTTTACATTACTTGTTGGCGCAAGGGTTTGAAGTGTGGCCGGTTAATCCAGGTCAAGACGAAATTTTGGGCAGGAAATGTTACCCTTCTATTTCCGCGCTACCTCCCGAAGCAAAGATAGACACAGTGGTTATCTTTCGGCGTCCGGATCAAGTTATGCCTATAGTGGAAGAAGCCATAGCCCGGGGGGTAAAAGTCATATGGATGCAGGAAGGAATAGTAAACAGAGAGGCTGCCGCGAGGGCCAAGGCCGCCGGAATAGAGGTGGTCATGAATCTTTGTCTAAAAAAAGTCCACCAGCTTCTCAAGGTAGATGGCCGAGCTTGAGTGTATAGTAAAGGTACCTGTTTTTGAAGGGCCGTTAGACCTCTTATTGCACCTTGTGCGTAAAAATAAGCTAGACATCTTTGATCTACCCATGTCTCTTATCACCGAACAGTACCTTCAGTATTTGGAGTTAATGAAGGCCCTTGACCTAGAAATTGCCGGTGAGTACATGCTCATGGCCGCTACCCTCATTTATATCAAGAGCCAGATGTTATTACCCCGTGAGGAAAGTCCTGAAGAGCCGGAAGATCCACGTCTCCAAATAGTGGAACCTCTCTTAGAGCTGGCCAAATACCAGGAGGCGGCGAAGTGGCTTTGGGCCCGGCCTTTGCTTGGTCGGGAAGTATTTGTCCCTAAACGATCTATGGAAGCCCCTGCTCCTTCTCCCAAGGCCTCCCTCTTTGAGCTCCTGGAGGCCTTAAATAATGTGTTGCGTAAAGAGCCTCCCAGGGTATATGAAGTGGCCCGGGCCCGGATCTTGATCGCGGAAAAAATGGCCGAGATTAGGTCTATCTTGGCTGGCCGAAGCAAAATCTTTTTAAAGGACCTGCTTTCTCGTGCCGCCAGTAGGGAGGAAGCCATAGCTTATTTTCTGGCCCTTTTAGAAATGGCTCTTAGACAGGAGATATCAGTTTTACAGAATTACCCGTGGGCTGAGGTGGAGATTGTAAGACGGTGAGAGAAATCTTTTGTCTTTTGGCCATGGTGTTTGGGGCCTTGGCTGTATTAAAATTTCTTTATGTGGTGGGTACTGTTTCTGTGTTACCTAAGACCAAAGGAGCCCTGTTTGTGCCCACCTCAGGCCAAAAAATAAAGGCGATTCTGGACGTCTTGCCCCTTTCGTCGGATATGCGGGTAGTAGACCTAGGTTGTGGGGATGGTCGCTTTTTAAGGGCTGTCTGGCGTAAATATCGCATAAAGGCCGAAGGTTTTGAGATAAATCTTTGGGCAGTCTTTGTGGCCCGTTTTTTGAATTTTTGTTGGCGTACCCCGGCCAAAGTCTACCGTAAAGACTTTTTCCAAGTGGATTTGAGCCGTTATGACCTGGTTTTTTGTTATCTCTTCCCGGATCTTTTATTGGACTTGAGGGCCAAATTAGACAGGGAAATCAAGGAGGGTGCCTGGTTGGTGAGCTGCAATTTTC
>Ga0256840_1002334_pt1 | contig 16827 bp, 11 predicted proteins | sample 355202metaG_FD_185969 | JGI IMG/M metagenome (GOLD analysis project Ga0256840, IMG submission 185969) | Hydrothermal vent microbial communities from Mid Atlantic Ridge, Atlantic Ocean - 355-202 | ecosystem: Environmental > Aquatic > Marine > Hydrothermal vents | place: Atlantic Ocean: Mid... | reverse complement strand
AGAACGGGTTACTATGAATATTATGAAATTATTGGATGAAAATTATTTTGATATTCATTTAGTTGTAACTACTTTAGAAGGAAGTCGTTATAAAAATATTCCAAAGCATATTACCGTCCATGCTTTAAATATATCTAAAACTATATTGTCTATTTATCAATTACGTAAAATTATTATGTTGTTAAAACCAGACATATTATATTCATCTTTATTTCGAGGACATATTGCAATTCGTTTGGCATTGATTGGTATACAAAGCAAGCCCTTTACCATTTTAAGAAGCCCAAACTCTCCAGAGTTACTTATAAAGTATAATCAAGTTAGTAAATTACAAAAAGTACTTTTAGAGAGTGCGTACAAAAAGGCAAATATTATTATTGCTCAAACGCCAGAAATGAAAAATGAGATAGCTAAGTATCATCAAATTAATAAATCTAAAATTAAAGTTTTGCTAAATCCAATTGGTATTGAAACTATCAATGATAAACTTCAAGATATAAGTAATCCTTTTGATAAAAATTTTATAAATGTTGTTGCTGCAGGAAGAATAACTTACCAAAAAGGATTTGATGTACTTTTAAATAGTTTTAAAAAAGTATTAGAACAGAATAATAAGTATAAATTATATATAATTGGTGAAGAAGATATTATTGGAAAGACCGGTGTAGAGGAAGAAATTGATAAGTTAAAAAGGATGCTAAGTGAGCTTGGTATAGTTGATAGTGTTCAATTCCTTGGCTACCAAGATAACCCATATAGATATTTTTATTTTTCAGATTTATATGTCTTATCATCAAGATGGGAAGGTTTACCAAATACTGTTTTAGAAAATCTATATTTACATAAACCAGTAGTCGCTACCAAGTGTATTCCTTTTATGAAGGAACTGATAAAAGAGGGTCACAACGGTTTATTGGTTGATGTAGAAGATGTAGATGCACTTTCCGATGCAATTTTAGAATATAAAAATATTGAAATGAAATTTGATAATACATTTGATTCAAAGTTAAGAATAAATGATTTTTTTAAAGAGATAAAAGGAAGTTAAAATGAAATTAATTAATTTTTACAGAGTTGCAAATAGATTATACGCTAGTGGTATTCCAATTTTTCCAAAGATTATATATTATATACAGTTTTTTTTGTTTAATTCTTCTGTACCGTATAAATGTAAAATCGGTAAAAAAACGGTATTTGGATATGGAGGAATAGCTGTTGTTGTACATGAGCGTGCTGTTATCGGAGAAGGATGTGTTGTAAGTCAAAATGTTACAATAGGAGGAAAATCTAAAAAATTTGAAGTGCCAGTTATTGGTAATCATGTATATATAGGAGCTGGCGCAAAAATACTTGGTGATGTTAATATTGGAGATAATGTTATTATTGGTGCAAATGCTGTTGTAGTAAAAGATGTTCCTAGTAATTGTATTGTGTTGCTGGGATACCAGCAAAGATAATAAGAGAAAATATAGATATAGATACTATAGAGGAATTTTAAAAGTGTATAAGATAGCCAAATGGTATAATAATTATCAAGCACCTGTAGTACTAATGATAGATGATTTAAGTGACGCATATATAAATGTGTATGAAGATACATATAAAAATGACTGGGGTTATTTATGTGATACAGAAGGTTCTTCATTTTCTTTTTTAAAAAAAGAACTTTTAGATAAGTTTCCAGAGATTAAAATCACATTCTTTACTCCTTATTTACGACATAATGTGATTAATGAAAAGAGTAAATTTAATTGTAAAAAATTTGATGTTGGAGAAAGAGAAGTATTTACTCATTTTTTAAAAAAGCTAAACTTATTGGGGCATGAGATAGCGCATCATGGGTCTGACCATGGAAAGTATACTGACGAAAATAATTCCTCTACATTTAAAAATTGGACGCATGAGTGGGCTCTATTTAATAGTGTAGAAGAGGGAGTAAGAGTAACAAAAAAAGGCGTAGAGGTATTTAAAAAAGCTTGCGATATCGGTGTGGTAGGTGGTAAGTACTGTGGATATATTACTATAGACAATTCTCAAAAAATTATTGATAAGTGTGATTTTTTTTATTGGTGTGATAAGCCAAGTTATAATGTTGGAGAATTTGAAGAAAGTTTTTTTGGTGAAAATAAAATCATCTCTTTTCCAACAAACTTTGCAGGAAACTCTTTTGTAAGATTGACATACTTGTCAGGAGACAAAAATAGAGATAAAAAGAAAAAAATCTTAAAGTACTTTCAGCCATTATATAGTCTTTATAGTTACTGGCAATTATATAAGCTTTATAAAAATAGAAATATAATTAGTATTCAAGAGCATAATTCACCTTCCACAAGTGCTGGTACTGCTCAGTCTGCTAATATAGTAAGTGATATAAAAAGTTTAAATAAAATTTTTAAATTTTTAAGTAAATATAATATATGGCATGCAAATTGTAAAGATATAGCTAAGTATATCTATGTACGAGACAACTCTAGTTTAGAAGTTGTAGGTAATGAAATTATAGTAAATTTTAATAATCATAAAAATTTAAAAAATTGTGTTCTATCAATAATTAATGATACAAACTCGAAAGTTGATAATGTGGAAATAATTGATGGTATCAATACATTTAAATTTACATAAATTAAATTATACTTTCAAAAACTGCTTACACATAACTCTCTTCCCTCTATGCGTTTTTTCGATTTTATCAACTCTTTTGATATCAAAATCTATCCCATCTCTTACTAGTTTGCACATTCCTTTTTCTACCTCTTGTAGGTTGATATTTTCATCTCCTTCAACAAGTACAGTTACTTTTCCAGGTGTTTCTTGGATGTATTGGATAGCTTCCATTTTTTCTAGTGGCAAGTGCTGTCCACCACACATAGTTGTGATAGAGATAAGTCTTTCATCTTTTGTAACAAGGTAGTCTTGCGTTCTTCCATCTATATTTTCAGCTTTTTTAATTATGTCGGTATCATTATAAAACTCAAGATTACCGCTTGTATGGTCGTTTGTTTCATAGTTTATAAATGGCATGACAAAGTTATCAAATGTTGTTGTAATTATTTCATTATTAACAACTCGTGTGAGTCCATAAGAGTTTAAAAGGTTGTAGTTATTATCATTTAACCTATATCCTATTACATTTCTTTCAGTATGTCCATAGTGTGTTAAAATGTCTACATTAAAATAATCTCTAATAAATTCTAGTTCATTTTTGTAAACACTTTCTGAAGCTAGTATGATACCCTCTATTTTCAGCTTCTTAAGATTATATTTTTTTGATTGGCGGATAAAACTAAGAACGGCACTGGGATAGCCAAATATAAACTTTGGTTTAAAGCTTAAAGCTTTTGTATGCATTAAAGAAAATTTATCTGAGTTCATGTAGTTGTTTGAAAGTAAAAAGTAGTTGTCTATAGGTTCATAATCCCAGTAGATTGAGTGTTCTGGATCAGAAATTTCTCTTCCTTTTAAAAGCAATGTTCTATCTCTATAGTGATAGTTTATCTTTGAAAATATGTAGTTATTATACGCTTTTTCTTTGGCTCTGCTTGAAGTGGGAAGAAAGTATTGAGTAGGTGTTGAGAGCGAACCACCAGAATAGTATGCTACTGGTTTCTCAATAATATCACTATAAAGGAGATTAAGATTTTTTTTAATAATTTGCTTTGTTAACATTGGAAATAGTTTTATATCAACTAAAGATTTAAAATCCTTAGTTGATATGCTATGTTCGTTAAATAGTTTTGTGTAGTAAGGGATATTTTTTTCTGCAAATAAAAGTGTTTCTAGTGTTTTACTGTACATATAGTCTAACTTAAACTGCTCAGACCCATCTTCAAACTTATGAATTATTTTCGTGTGAGTGTTAAACCCATTTCCAAACCTAACAGATAGTGGAACCTTGCCATAAAGTGATCCCAAAAATGTTTTTAGAGGTTGCGGAAAACCATAGTAAACATTTTTATATTTAAATAACATCTCTTCAAAAGTCATCAAACACCTTGCTTATTTATATTTGGCAAATGATAACACATTGCATCTAAATATTTTATTATTTTTATAGTCAGTTTATATAATATTTGATACAATATCACATAAAATATCACTAAGGTGTCAGTTTGATTGCAAGAATATTAGTAAAGCCTTTTGGTTCGGTGTGGAACTTGAAAAAATTATGTATGAAAAAAAGTGGATTTTTTGGTAGTTATTTTAGATTTTTATACAATTGGTATCAGTATGAGCATGGAAGTGCTATCTCGTTTGATGCAAAGTTTGCAAGTGTTCCTATCTTACCTCATGGAACAAAACAGATTGTCATTACTAGTGATGTGAAAATTGGCAAAGATTGTGTTATATTACAACAAGTGAGCATACAAGCTGAGACACAGGAAAATTCTAAGCTATTTGGATCACCAATAATTGGTGATAATTGTTACATTTATCCAGGTGCAAAAATAATCGGAAACATATCAATCGGTAATAATGTTGTCATAGGTGCGAATGTTGTAGTAGATGTAGATGTTCCAGATAACTCAAATTTTAAATGTGCCCAAGGTACGATTGTTAACAATGGAAACTAGCTACCTCTTTCTTGGTCCAAGAGCTAATCAAAATCACCCAGAGATTACAGGTGGCATAATCGTTCTTTTTGAAAATTTTATTTCTTACTGTGACAAAAACAGTATAGATTATATAGTTATAGATACAAATAAAGGAAATTACGCAAATAAACTCTTAGCATATATACAAATAGTTTACTTATTATGTATTAAAACACATAAAGTAGAAAAAGTATCTCTTCATGGAACCGCTAATGATTATCTACTGATAGCACCATTAGCATTATTGATTTCTAAAATGTTTGGCAGATCTTTTAGTTTAAGAAAGTTTGCTGGAAATTTTATTGAAATATATGAAAGGTATTCACCATTGAAAAAATATATTATCAAAAAAACATTAGAAAAATCATCATATAATTTTTTTGAAACAAAATATCTTGTAGAGTATTTTAAGAAGTACAATGAAAACACTTTTTGGTTTCCAAATGTAAGAGAGAATCAATCCTCTGTAAAAGTTGATAGTTATAAAAAAAAGTTTATTTACTTGGGTGCAATTACTAAAGAAAAAGGTATTGATGTACTTTGCAAAACTTCAAATATGATAAGTAGTGAATATATTATAGATTTATATGGTAGTCTGTCTTTCGACTATAATGTAGATTTTTTTGCTGATTATCATGTAAGCTACAAAGGGAAACTTAATCAAAAAGATGTTATAGATACATTGCTTCAATATGATGTTTTAGTGCTTCCATCATTCAGAGAAGGTTACCCTGGTGTAGTTATAGAAGCACTGTCGGTAGGACTACCTATAGTTGCAAGCAATTTACAAGGGATTTCTGAGATGGTAGATGAAAAATCTGCTAAACTTTTTGAAGTGGGTGATGCCATAGAGTTAAAAGAGGCACTAGAGTCTTTTGATGAGATAAACTATAAGAAGATGTCCGAATCTGCTTTAAAACAGTTTGAGCAGTTTGATTATGTGATACAAACTAAAAAATATTTTGATAAGATTGAGAGCAAATGAAAAAAATAGTTTTAATAACATCTATAGATTATGAGCTTTTTGGAGATGGTAGTGGTAATGTAGCAAGAGAGCAGATTGACCCAACATATAAACTTATTCAGATTGCAAGCACACATGGCGTAAAAATGACCATTATGTTTGAGTACGGACAGTATCAAGCTTATGAAAAATTTGGAGAAAAAAATAAAAAACTTTTAGAAGATAATGAAAAAATTCGTAATCAACTTGTATCACTTATAAAAAATGGTCATGATGTTCAGTTGCATTATCATGCACAGTGGAATGAAGCAATTTATGATACGCAAACAAAAGATTTTACACTTAATATGCAGCATGTTGATATAAGTACTCTAGAATATGAAACAATTGTGCAAAGATTAAAAGAGGGAAAAAGTTTTTTAGAAAAATTGTTACAGCCTTTTAGTCCAGATTATAAATGTATAGGTTTTAGAGCTGGATCATGGGCTGTTAAAAATCAAAAAAAACTACTCGATGCTTTAGTAGAGGCAAAACTACTCTCCGATAGCTCTGTAGTTCCAAATGTAAAGTTTGAATCTGAACAAGTTAATTTTAAGTATAAAGACTGTCCCCATCAGTATCACTATTGGTATAGTGACACAGAACTATCAAAATCTGGAAATACAAAAAAGATACTTGAAATCCCTATATATACTAAAAAAACCATGTTTGCTTATTTTAGATACTTAAATAACAAATATCTAGTATCTAGAAAAATTGTTTCAAAAATTTATAAAACTAAAATTTCTGAAAAAAATTTTTCATTATGGCAAAAAATAAAAAAAACATTAACAAGAAATTATTATATGGCTGATTTAAATACAATGAGCTATAAAACGCTTATGCAAATGATAGAAGAAGTCATATATAGCAGTGAGTTTTCAAATGAAAAAATTATTCCTGTTATGATGATTTGCCACTCAAAAACTTCATATGAAATAGATGATTTGAATTTGTTTTATGCTAATTTAAAAGATAAACACAAAGAAACAGTAGAGTTTTGGACTTATCAAAAAGCAATAGATTACTTAGGCAATAACCAGCATAAAGCTACTAATCAAGATGTTCTAAAATATATAAAATCAGAGGATGATATACCCAAAGAGTTTACTATCCCGATTCTTGGACAAGAAAAATATCTAAAAACAAAAAGTGATAACTATGGATGGTTGCTGAATGATAGTTATATAATCTCTTTTTTTATAGATACAAGACTCATTTTTAAAAGATTAGTTTTCAGCATAGGTGTAGTCTCAAAAAATGTACACTATTTTAAGCAATCAGAAGCAGATTTTTTAAATGATGTGGTTGATTATATAAGAGAGCATAAAGTGTGTGACTTTATAGCAAAAGCACAGGCTAATGTTCTTTTTAGTAGTTGCCCTTCCAAAAGCACTTGTGTTCCGTGGGGGACATATGAAGTTGACTTGCATAAATCTGACGATGAGCTTTTTAGCTCATTTAATGGTAAAAGTAGAAATGCCATAAGAAGAGCTATAAAAGATAATGTAAATGTAGAAAAGTGTGATGATATCTCTTTGATTTTCAATAATATAAAAGAAACTCTGCAAAGACAAAATTCAATTCATTATCCATCATATGAGTATATTGAATACATTCATAATACTTTGAAAGAAAATTCGTTGTTACTTGTAAGTAAAAAAAATTTAGTTGTTCAAGGTTCATTGATAGTCCTGTATGATGAGTTTAAAGGCTATGCAATGTACGCAGGAAGTGTGCAAAAGCCAACTCTAGGAAGTATAGATTTACTACATTTTGAGGCAATGAAGTACTTAAAGTCAAAAAATGTACAAGTGTATGACTTTGTAGGTACACGTCTTCATATAAAAAAAGGCTCAAAACAAGAAGGAATCGATAAATTTAAAAGAAAGTTCAACCCAACTTTAAAAGAAGGGTGTGCATTTAGAGTAGTAGTAAATCCTGCAAAATACTTTTTTTATAATCTTTTTTCAAAATTATATTTAAGCTTTAAAGGTTATAACTATACCGATCCGATATCTGAAATAAAAAATGAAGAGAAGAAATCTCTTAATAGATTGTTGTTAATGGGACCGCACTATACTAAATCAAACCCTCAAATGGTTGGTGGACCAATTGTTTTGTTTGAAGATTTACTCTCTGAACTAGACTATAATAGAATTTCATATAAAGTGATAGATACCAATAAGCGAAACTATAAATCTTCATGTCATGCTTACATATCAATTTTTGTGCAATTTTTCAAATACTTTTATAAATCTACGTATATCTCATTGCACAGTTCAAGAGATTATATGATTTTTGGTCCGTTAGTGATTTTATTTGGAAAAATATTTAGTAAAAAAACAAGTTTAAGAAAATTTGGTGGGGAAGCATCAAGGACTTGTAAAAATGCACATGTAATAAAAAAATATTTTTTAAAAACAATATTTAAAAATTTTGATGCATTATACATGGAAACTAAATATTTAGTTGAGTTCTTTTTAGATATAAATAAAAATACATACTGGTTTCCTAATGTTCGAAAAAGAAAACTTAAACCAGAACTTCCAAGAAAATTTACAAAAAAATTTGTGTTTATAAGTCATGTTATTAAAACTAAAGGGATTAGTGAAATTATAGATGCTGCAAAACAGCTTGACAAAAGCTACACCATAGATGTTTATGGTCCTATGATGCATGGTCATTATGATGAGATAGATTTTCAAGATACAAATGTTAGATACCAAGGTGTTTTAGAAGCAAAAGATGTACTTTTAAAATTAAACGAATATGATGTAGTGTTACTTCCAAGTTACAAAGAGGGGTATCCAGGGATAATTATAGAAGCGTACTCACTCGGTATGCCAGTTATATCTACTTCACTTCCAAGTATAAAAGAGATTGTAATAGAAAAAGAAACAGGTTTATTGGTTGAACCAAAAAATGTAAATGAACTTGCAGAAGCTATAAAGTATTTTGATAAAGAAAACTATACGCACATGTCACAAAAAGCATATAAAAAGTTTGATGAATTCAAATCAGATATAGTCACTAAAAAGTTTATAGATAGAGTGTTAGTTTAAACTATTAAGTGCTTTTGTCCATTTATTGTTCTGTATTTTTTGTGTATATTTTGTATGGCGAATTAGAGGAGGAGAGTACTTCAATAAGTTATAAAAAAGTTTTACAGTTTCACTTATAGAGATTTTTATACTTGTTTCATCGAGGTAGTATCGCTCCTTGTGCCACCAAGAGGGATTGCAACTAACTACTTCTAGTTTGAGCTCGACATCTTTGTAGTTTGCGATTACATTTGCTAGAGTAGATATGCGTCTAGAGTGGTGAGGATGGCTTACAAATATTACAGTTTTATACTTATGCTTTAACATGTACTCCTTTATAAAAAAAACTTCTTCCATGGTATTTGTTATCATACTTCTATTTATATGAATAATGTTTTTCTCTTTTACACCATTTTTTAAAAGGTAGTCCTTTCTGCTATTTTTTTCGGAGTATGATTTGCCAATGCTATCTTTACCTGTATAAATGAATTTAGAAGAATTAGAAAAACCTTCTTTATATAAATCCAAAGCAGTTTTCATGCGACATCCGCTTGCACCACCTAAAGAGACGATAATGTCAGCTTTTTGAGGTTTTTTTGTGATATCAAGAAATTTACCTAGGTTTAAAAATACAAATAAAGATATTAATAAAAGTAAAAAAAAGAATAACATGATTTTATTAAGCAATGTGCTTACTCCGTTGCGGTAGATGTTTACAGTGAAATTATAGCGTCATTTTATTTATCTATTATTATTTATAGTTTATTTTGCTATAATCATGGGAAATTTCTATAGCTATTAAGGTTCTTGATGTTTAAAAAAATTAAATTGTTAATAGTTACAGTTTCATATTTAAAACTTATACAAATATACTTTAGATTGTATTATTTTTTAAGAAATAGATTAAGAAAAGCAACACATTTTACTTACAAATTTAAAAAAGATTCAGTTTCATCTACTTTGAAGTTTCAAAATTCTATTTTTCTTCAAGAGGCTTACAAAAATGATACATTTGAATTTTTAAATTTATCTGTTTCTTTTGAAAATGAGATAGACTGGAACTATAAAAAATATGGTAAATTATGGACATATAATTTAACTTATTTTGATTACCTAAATCAAAAAGATATAGCTCTTGATGACGGCTTAAAACTAATGAAGAATTTTATAAACAATATGTCAAGTATACAAGATGGACTTGAACCATTTCCTATATCTCTACGTAGTATAAACTGGATAAAATTTTTACTAAGACACAAGATAAAAGATAAAACGATTGATGATAGCTTATATGCACAGTATTATATGCTTGTAGATAACTTAGAGTACCATCTTTTAGGTAACCACTTGCTAGAAAATGGATTTAGCTTACTTTTTGGGGCTTGTTATTTTGATGACAAATTTTTATTGCAAAAAGCAGAAGAAATACTTTTTAGAGAACTAAATGAACAAATTTTAAAAGATGGTGCACATTTTGAGTTGAGCCCTATGTATCATCAGATTATGCTTTTTAGAGTTTTAGATTGCGTTAATCTAGCTCAAAATAATTCTAGTGAAAATACAAATGAATTGTTAAAATTTTTAAAAACAAAAGCTTCTATGATGCTTGCTTGGTTAGATAATATCACATTTACTAATGGAAATATACCTCTCTTTAATGATAGTGCCATTAATATTACGCCTGATAGTAAGTTGCTATTTGATTATGCTGAAAAACTTAATATAAAGTTTCAAAACATACCTATGAAAGAGTGTGGTTATAGAAAATTTAAAAATGAGCTGTATGAGTGTATTGTAGATGTTGGCAATATTGGTCCAGACTATATACCTGGGCATGCTCATGCAGATACCTTTAACTTTGAGCTTTGCATAGATAAGCAACCAATAGTTGTAGATACAGGGATATCTACTTATGAAGCAAATGAAAGACGAACAATAGAGCGTTCAACAACTTCTCATAACACAGTAGAGATTAACAAAACTAGCCAAAGTGAAGTGTGGGGAGGTTTCAGAGTTGCAAATAGAGCATATGCCACTAAGATACAAGAAACTACTCATGGCATAAAAGCGACACATAACGGTTATGAAAAAAAATACACTCTTTTACATGAAAGAGAATTTGTGTTTGACAGAAATACTTTAGAGATAGTCGATACTATAAAATCATTTAAAGAGTATATGGCAATAGCGAGAATACATTTTCATCCAGATATAAAAGAAGAGGCAATACATAAACTTATAGATCTAAAAAACTTAAATTATAAAATAAAAAACTATAAGTTTGCACCAAAATTCAACACTCTTTTAGATGCTAAAGTGCTTGAGATAAAATTTACAAAAAATTTAAAGGTTACGATAAAAATATGAAGATACTATTTATAACAGATAATTTTCCACCGGAAGTTAATGCGCCTGCAACAAGAACATATGAACATATACAAGAGTGGAAAAAACAGGGAGTTGAAATAACTGTAGTGACATGTGCACCAAACTTTCCCCATGGAAAAGTATATGATGGTTACAAAAATAAGCTATATCAAAAAGAAAATTTGAATGGTATAGAAGTGGTGCGAGTATGGAGTTATATAACCTCCAATAGTGGTTTTACTAAAAGAGTACTAGATTATGTAAGTTTTGCATCAATGGCATTTGTAGTGGGTTTGTTTAAGAAGTATGATGTAGTTATAGCAACTTCTCCACAGTTTTTTACAACATGGACGGCTTGGGGACTCTCAAAAATAAAGCGTAAGCCATGGGTGTTTGAGCTTCGTGACCTTTGGCCAGAGTCCATAAAAACTGTAGGGGCAATGAAGCAAGGTAAAGCGATAGAGATGCTTGAAAAGATAGAGTTAGCCTTATATAGAGATGCTACAAAAGTTGTGGCTGTAACAGATGCTTTTAAAACTAATCTTATAAATCGTGGCATAGATGCTCAGAAGATAGAGGTAGTAACAAATGGTTCAAACTTAGAGTTATTTCAATCAAAAGAAAAAGATGCTCTATTACTAAAAACTTTGAATCTAGAAGATAAGTTTATAGTTGGGTATATTGGTACTCATGGTCTAGCGCATAGCTTGGACTTTATAGTAAAATCTATAGCCAACATAGAAGATAAAGATATACATTTTTTGTTTATTGGTGATGGCGCAGTTAAAAAAGATATAAAAAAAATAGCTGAAGATTTGAAACTTGATAATATAACATTTTTAAACCCTATCGCTAAAGATGAGGTTCCTAAATATTTGTCTATCATTGATGTTTCTTTAGCACCACTTAAAAAAGAAGATAATTTTAAAACTGTTATCCCTTCTAAGATATTTGAAGCATCGGCGATGAGAAAACCGACATTACTTGGGGTTCAGGGACAAGCGCAGGGGATACTAGAGAAATATAATGCTGGGATTTGCTTTGAACCTGAGAATGAAAAAGACTTTATAGAAAAACTACTTATTTTAAAAAATGATAGAGAAGTTTACCTTAACTCTCAAGATGGATGCACATTATTAGCAAGTGATTTTGATAGAAAAAAACTTGCTAGTAAAATGCTCGATATTGTTACGGGGCTATAAATAAGCTTTTGTGAGGTGATGCATCACTTGTTTTTACATTAAGCTCGATAGTTTTCAACTCTTTAAATTTACTTATATTGAACGTTTGAGGTTCAAGTTTAGCTTCTTCAGGTGTATAATAAGTATTAGTATTTGTCCCTCTAAGTGTTTCAGTTGAATCATAAAAGTAATTGTTGTCAATATCAACTATAGATATATTGTCATTAAGCGTGAAGTCATCGTGATAAAAAATTGATGAAGTTCCATGAGAGTCAATAGCAACATTGTTTTTAAATGTGTTTCCTGTAAAAACTTTATCATAACTAAAGAACACACCACTACCACCACTATTTGGCTGTACATTAATAAACATATTGTTTTCAACTTTTATGTCTTGACCATAGTAGATATACATATTATATGTTTTTCTGTCTGTCGGGTTTACTAAGTTTATATCATAAGATATATTATTTTTAATCGACCAATTCTTTATAGAAAATGGTTTAAATAACGGTGAACCTGCCGCGAAGGATGACTGTGAATCAAAAACTAAATTATTTTCATATACTACATTTTCCGTACCGTAGTGAACTACAAATGCTGCTCCTGCTCCACCTGAATATCCTCCACCAGCAGTAGTATCCACCTCTCTGTATCCATACATAACATTATTAGTAATTATCATAGGATTAAGAACATCACTAGACCCTGCTTTAATATCCATAGCATTTTCAGCTATCATGTACTCACCATTCTGGTTATACCCATTTATGTTGTAATCACCATTTGTATAAATATCGCCATCGACCCAAATTCTATTACTATCAATAATTGTTCCTGCGTAATCTGGCTCTGTTAATACATCTGAACTTAATATTAATTGTATCCCGTCTAATGCGTTTCGTATGTCATTATTAAGTATTTTTGTGCCAAGTGTTTGAGTGTTTTCTGTCCCTGCATTAGCAACAGCTATTCCAACATTATCGGCAAGTCTCCCAGCATGTGACATATGATTAAGGTATGAGTTTTGTATAGTGTTGTAGTGGCAAAAAGGTCTGATAATTACCCCATAGAGATAATTTTTTAGATGTAATCTATTTAAGATATTATGTGTTGAACCCCATGTTATATAAAATGAGGGCCAGTGTGTATCATTAATATTAGATATTCTATCAACTATCCAATAACTAGAGTTATCGAATGTTAAACCAATATTAGCCTGTTCACTATCTAGTAATTTTGCAGGATGTAAATCGTTACCGTTATATAAACTCAATGTTCTTCTTGCGTTAACTGTTCCACTTGTTGTAAGTGTAATTCTATTACTTAAGTAGTCTCCAGGTTCTATGTAAAAATGTTGTTTTGTTAAGTCGTTGAGTACACTTTCTGTCCACATACCGTTTGTCTGTGTTATAAGAACATGTGTTGTATCATTTGGATTATATGTTGGTATATTGACCTCTTCTGAGTAGATAGAATCATTGTTATCAGTACTTTTATCAACGATGGCAATATACTCTGCTGAATTTTCACTAACAACATAAAAGTTCCCACTCTCAGAAGTATTTATAATTATGTCTTGATATTCTGGGATAGATACAGAAATGTTTTCTAAGACGCCATTTGGTGATTGGGCATACACTAACCATGCTCTATTTGGTGCTGTTCCTGTTTTTAGTGCTATGGAGTAAACTGGAACGTCTGTACCTGTTGTCCATAATCCTACTGGGTTTACATTTGTATCTAGTAGAAACCATTTTTCGCTGTTTTCATACACTAAAGGGGTGTTGATTGATTGTTCAATTTTTGAATTGTTATTTACAACTAGCTCACCATTTTTCCAAAAGTCTTGTAGAATAGTATCGTTGTGGATTAACTGCACAGAGTCAACTAAAGCTTTATAGTTAGACATTATTGTGCCTTTATCATTAGTTTCACTGTTTAGTTCACGAATGATACTTGGACGTGTAAGCCACATAACTAATTGTGCATATCCTCTGTACTGCTCTTGTGTATATAAAGAGTTAGAACTTGATATAGAGAGTTGGTACGAAGAGTTAGCATCTAGCTTATGTGCTTCATTTTTTACAAAGGGGATGTTATTAGAGTTAAACACAGCTTTGTTGAGTGACTCTATTGTGCCATCTACATTGAGTTCTATATTTGTTGCATCTGTTGTCTCTGGCCATACTGAAAAGAATTGGTTTGTGATGCTAGAGTTTTTGTGCCAAATATTACTACTGCCTATATCTAATGTATCAGGATTAAAAGAGATAAACTTAGTGTTTGTTTTCCATGTTTGAGATAGTAGGTTATCTTTAAAAGATTTGCGTAAAAGTCTGTATTTCTCTATCCACTGAGCACCAACAAGTGTACGCTTAAATGTATCATCTTTTTCATAGCCATAGTCATCAATATATCGTTTAGATGTATTTAGCTCATTCCAAGAGAGTTTGTTTTCATTTTTGTTATCAACAAACATGATTAGTGGAGGGTTTGGATACCACTCTTGGATTAACTGCATTAGTGAACTACTTGCAAAGTTTGCACCTAGTTCACTCCATTTAGAGTTGTCACCAAATGGGCTGATTTTTTCTAGTATATTAGAGTTGGCGTCAACTACATTTGGATTTTCACTAGTTGGTAAAGTAAAATAGGAATTATTGTTTATAAAACTACTCTCTAATGGGTCTATAATAAAGGTAAGTGGTAGATTTAGCTCTTTAGCTCTTAAGATAGACTCTTTATAATACTCTTGTGTTTGTTGTAGTGTCCAGTATGGCTCTAGTTTCCAGCTAGGTAATATGTAAGTACCATCTTCGATTAAACTTATTACATAAGCTGGAGTCATCCCTTCACTGTTATTTACATCTACATAATTAACATCTCCGCTATTCCAATGAGCCAACAAAGGAAGAGGGTATCTAACGGCTGAATGAAAAGAGTCGTTAATCTCCTGTGTGATAATGCTAGCAATAGCTTGCGTATCAAGTACTGCTGCTGTTGGTTGAGTACTTAGAAGTGTATCAAAACTGCTAGAGCTATTAACATCTGGAATTACAAAAGAGTCTACATATTCCAGTTTTTCAATTAAGTATGGTTCTATTGTTGTCAAAGCCAACTCACTATCAGTTGTTAGGAATGTATTTTTATAATTAATATATAAGGTTGAACCAACAACTAGTAGCATCATAGTTGTAATAAATAAGGCATTCTTTTTAAGAGATTTCATAATCAATCCTTTACGGTTGTGTTGGTGATATCAAAATAGTTGATAAGCTTGTCAACAAGTGTTCTTGTGCTTGTTTACTAGCAACTAATTGCAATTGACTGGTTGGATTAGTTTGTAAATAATTATTAATTGTATTTTGTATAATTAAACTCAATTGGGTCGAGCTAATATCTTGAATATTTGTTATTAGTGTGAATTCTTGATCTAGTAAGTTAATCACTTCTTGTTTTATAACTATACCATTGTTGGGGTTTGCATCATCATCTAGTGACTGAAATAATATAGCCATTTTGGTAACTTCAGGATGAAGTGCAGCACCACGTTGAATATTTAGTAAATCTTGTGGAAAGATTAAGTAGTCATCTGTCATATTGTTTATTGAGCCAAGTGAGATATTACCAATAGAAAATTCTACAGGGGTAGTTTGACAATTAAATCTACCTAAGTAGTCTGTTTTACTTGTTGTTCCATCACAAGTATAATCAACACCAACTACAAATGAATCAACGAGTTTACCTACAAAACCGCTAGTGTATTCTATGAAAACAACAATCTCTTCTTCTGGCGGTGTCGTAGTGTTTTCATCCACAATAGGTGTCGTAGTGTTTTCATCCACAACAGGTGTCGTAGTGTTTTCATCCACAACAGGTGTCGTAATGTTTTCATCCACAACAGGTGTCGTAATGTTTTCATCCACAACAGGTGTCGTAATGTTTTCATCTGTGGCACTGATATATGTAATGATAGAAGTATCTTCTTGAGATGTTGAAGAATTTTCTATGATAATCTCATCCTCAGGTAATGTATATTCTAAAGAAGATATTGTTGCTTCTTCTTCAGTTGATGTAGATACAAAGTCAATACTGCCAGTTTCTATATCAACAGATGTTGTTTGTTCTGATAGTGTACTCTCTGTAGCTACTTCTGTTGGAACAGAATCCTCTGCTTCATTACAAGCTGTGAAAAATAGCAAAACTGAAATAGTTAAGATTAAATAAATAAACCTTTGTGCATTCATAACGAATCCTTATTATGTTTAATAAGTGTAAAAATGGTAAATGATTGGGAGGTGCGAATTGTTTGTAGAATATTTGCAACCTGGCAATCTTTTAACCAAAGACCCATAGCTTTCCGTCCTTGCTTCACAACAAGTTTGGCTTGATAACTTTAATTTAAAATTGTACAAATAAATTCCTTTATCTTCACTTAAAAAATAAATCAACCTTCTTGTGTTCACCTTAGATTAATTATAACACATTTAATCTGAATATTTATGTTTATTTCACTTTTGTTATTACTTGGGAACAAAAGTATTCTTTTTATTTAGCACTTATAAATTTATTTACTTTTTTTAATACTTTTCTGATATAATGCAACAAGATTTTAATTTTAAGGTAATGTAATATGA
>Ga0256840_1002333_pt1 | contig 16828 bp, 17 predicted proteins | sample 355202metaG_FD_185969 | JGI IMG/M metagenome (GOLD analysis project Ga0256840, IMG submission 185969) | Hydrothermal vent microbial communities from Mid Atlantic Ridge, Atlantic Ocean - 355-202 | ecosystem: Environmental > Aquatic > Marine > Hydrothermal vents | place: Atlantic Ocean: Mid... | reverse complement strand
CACCTTGTGTATTCAGCTGTGTTGCTGTCAAATCACCTTCTACTTGTACATACTGTGTAATATCCCCATCTTCAAAATCAGTCGCAGAATAGGTATTAGGGTTGTAGTGTTCACCGACATTTAAAAACAGTGTATCCCCATCACTAAAACTAATAACAGGAACAGAACCTGTGTAAGTTGTACCACCTGTATAAGGTTGAGCATCTGAACCTGTAATGCTTACAATTCTTTTTTTAACATCTTTAAAACCATCTGAATCGGTAACTGTATAGGTAATATAATACGTTCCAGCTTTAGAGAAGTCTATGTCATTGGTTCTTACAACACTATTAGTCAAATCACCATCTTGTTTGTCATAGGCACTAAACTTATCACCTGCATCCAAAACAGACTTTGTACCAAGAGGTATCTTAATCTCAATATCTCCCTCCAATGTAATTTTTGGAAGATTATCATCTAAATTTGTATTGTTAGTTGTATTATTGTCTCCACCATCTGTTGCATTACATCCTGTAAAGTTTATCACTGCTGATGCAAAGAGTAATGTAGTCAATATCTTTGTTTTCTTAATCATTTTTATACCTTTTGTAATTTATATTTAACACTATAGCCAATAACTGTTGATTAATTGTTGCACTAGCGATTTGGATTCAGGGCTATTTTAATTCCCCCCAAGAGTCACCAATATTTACAGAGCATTCTAAAGGAACATCAAGTTGCATAATATTTGCCATAATATGTTGAAGTTTTGGGGCAACCTCTTCTATGATATCTTCTTTTATCTCAAAAATAAGTTCATCATGGATTTGTAAAAGCATGGCACCCTCTATGTTCTCTTCTCGCATAAAAATCTCAATCTCTAGCATAGAGAGTTTAATCAGGTCAGCGGCACTTCCTTGAAAAACAGCATTGACCGATTCACGTAAAAAGGCCGCTTTTTGCATTCCTGTGGCATTTTCATAGTCAAAGATACGTCGTCGTTTTAAGATCGTCTCTACATAGCCGATGGTTTTCACATCCTCTTGGATTTTGGCTAAAAAATCTTTGATAGTCGAGAAATTTTCAAAATATGCTGTAATAATCTCTTTGGCTTCTTTACTTGTAATTCCTAACTCATCGGAGAGTTTTTTTGCTCCCATTCCATACAAAATTCCAAAGTTTACGGATTTTGCATAGCCTCTTTTGGCTTCTGCCTCTTCTTCTCCAAAGAGTTTAATGGCAGTTGCCAGGTGAATGTCTAAGCCATTGTTAAAGGCATCAAGTAGGGCAGGGTCTTGTGAGAAGTGTGCTAAAAGTCGTAGTTCTATTTGTGAGTAGTCAATGCTTAAGAGTTTGTAGCCCTCTTTGGCAACAAATGCCTCTCGTACTTTTCGACCCAATGCTGAACGGGTAGGAATGTTTTGCAGGTTAGGCTCTTTAGAACTAAGCCGTCCTGTGGCCGTACCTGTTTGTAAAAATGAGGTATAGATACGGTTTTGCTCATCACTCTTAGCCAATTTAATAAGGGGTTCAGCATAGGTAGAGAGAAGCTTTTGCGTGGTTCTATACTCTAATATTTTCTCAATCACCTCATGTTCGCCTTTGAGTCCACTTAACACTTTCTCATTGGTAGAGTAGCCTGTTTTGGTCTTTTTGCCCCCTTTTAAACCCAAATGCCCAAAGAGTACATTGCCCAGTTGTTGTGTCGATTTAATGTTAAACTCTGTCCCACACAAGGCATAAATCTCACTTGTAAGCTCTGCTAATCTCTCACTCAACATTACCTGTAAGTTTTTTAACTTTTCAATATCAAGCTTTATCCCACGTTTTTCCATGCTAATAAGTGTATTGACAAAAGGGTACTCGACCTCTTTGGCTAAGGCTTTGAGATGCGTAATCCCTGCTAAATCCATCGCCTTTTCTAAAGCTTCATAGAGCTTAAAAGTCATCCATGCATCTTCAGCCGCGTAAAATGTGGCTGTTTCAATGTCTACATTGGCAAAAGTTTCCCCTTTTTTAACCAAGGACTTAAACGATTTCATCTCATAACGAAAAAACTTTTTTGCTAAGGCATCAAGCCCTACTTTGCTTCCAGGATTCAATAACCATGCCATTATCATTGTATCAGCAAAAGGAATTACCTCTTCTATACCATATTGATGATAGAGCAGTGAAAAGTCAAATTTTAGATTTTGTCCAATCACTTTGGCTTTGAGTATTTGTGTTATGGCTGATAGGGCATCGTCTATGTTTACTTGTTCGGTAACTCCTAAATAAGAGTGAGCAATGGGTACATAATAAGCTTCTTTATCATTAAAAGCAAAAGAAAAACCTACCATTTTGTCTTTTTTTGTGTCGAGTCCTGTGGTCTCTGTATCAAAAGCTACTAAATCATTTTTGGCTATTTTAGAAACAACTGCCATAAGCTTTTCTTTTGTGTCTAAACAAATCGCGTCAAAGGCATCCTCTTCCTCTTCATCACAATCTGGCATATCAGAATCGTCAACACCCACTTTTGCTTTTTCTAAAGCTTTTCTCATCTCATAACGTTCAAAATCGTCCATGAGGCAAGTGAGGTAGTTTTTATCTTCAAAGGCAAAACTCTCTAAATCAAAATCTTTAAAGACCTCTTGATTCATCGTCACCAACTCACGTGACATAAACGCACTCTCTTTGCTCTCTAAAAGTTTCTTTTGAATGTTTGGCGTTCCTGCATTTTCAAGGTCATCATAGATGTTTTCTAAGGTGTGGTATTGGTTAATAAGTTTAGAAGCCCCTACTTTACCAATGCCTTTTACCCCTGGGACATTGTCAGCTGTGTCACCTACAATGGCTTGAAAATTGATGAAATCTCTAGGATAAACGCCAAACTTCTCAAAACACTCTTCTTCAGTAATCTCTTTTCGTTTTAAAGAGTCATACATCACGACATGACCATTTTCTATCATTTGATATAAATCTTTATCGTGTGAAACGATGCGTACTTGTAAGCCTTGCTCTTTTCCATACTTGGCTAAAGTTGCAATAATATCATCTGCCTCATAACCCTCTTTTGCCAAATGGGCAAAGCCCATCTCCCTAATCCAATCAATCGCAATGGGAAGTTGTTTCACTAAATCTTCAGGAGGTGCATCTCTATTGGCTTTATAGTCAGGGTAAATTTCATTTCTAAAGGTATTGCCTTTAGAGTCTAAGGCAAAAACAATGTAGTCTGTATTGTGATCACGATGAAGTGAGTCTATGAGGTTTATAAAACCTGTCAAAAGTCCTGTGGGAAACCCATCTGAATTTTTAAGAGGAGGCAAAGCGAAATAAGAGCGAAAGAAGAACCCAAAGGTATCTATGATTGTTAATGTTTTCAAAAGTTAAAACCTATTTTTTTATTAAAAGATTTTATCTAATTCTCTGTTATATTCCTATTTAAAAATGCTATTCTTAAGATACTTTGCTTAATTTAATCTTTTGTTTGTATAATATTATATTAATATTTCTTTAAGGTCTTTAACCCCATGCCAAACACTCATGATCCATACTTAACTACTGTAAAGATAACGCTTAAAGAAGCAGAAATTAAATCTCGTAGAAAAAAAGTGAAAAATAAAAAAGAGAAACCTAAAAGTTTTTTATCTCAAAATATTCATATTGGTGACTATATTTATCTGCCTGAAAGTCTCCAAAAACTCTTTTTACTACTGATACTTATTATTCTCCCTTATATGATTGGTATTATTACAATGACGATAATAGAGGGGAGTAAGGGATTTCAAGAATCTACTCGAATGATATTTGACATATTTATGTTGACATGGACCATAGGTTACGAGATTTTAGCCCTGCTACTTCTACTTCTTATTATTAAAAGTGCCTTTTCTTTTAATCGCAAGAAAAGTTAAAAAAAAAGTTAAAGGGCATATTCTTGTCCAAAAAATTCTTTTGTAAGCTCTCTCATTTCTAAGACATTTTCAATACGATTTACTAAATCTCGAAATTTTGAAGCCCCTTGATAACCTGCTTTAGAATAGGTGTGTAGATGTTTTCTAAAAATCAATGCACCGTGTTCTCCGTAGTGGGCTATCATTTGGTCAAAATGTTCTAAAACTACTTCTTGAATGAGTACTGAAGAGAGTTCAGCACTCTCATTCCCATTGATATAGTTTTTCATAAGCTGAAACATCCAAGGTCGCCCAACTGCTCCACGTCCAACCATTACCCCAGCTGCGCCTGTATGTTCTAACACCCATTTTGCTTTTTCAGGAGTAGTAATGTCTCCATTGGCAAGAACAGGTATCTTTACAGCTTCAACTATCTCTTTAATTGCATCATAATCCACCGCTGCTTTATAGCGTCCTGCACGGGTTCGTCCATGCACTGCAATAAAGTCAGCCCCTGCATCTTCACAAAGCTTGGCTTGTTCTACATGATTTTTTTCATTAAACCCTAAACGCATCTTAACGGAAGTATATTCTTTGTTGGAGTACCTTTTAATGGTTTCAATGGTTTTGGCCATTTGAGGTAAATCAGTTAAAAGAGAAGAGCCCTGTAGATTATTGACTATTTTAGGGGCAGGACAGCCACAATTTAAATCAATAATATCAACACCATCACGTTCATTAATAAGCTCTACTGCCTTTTGCACTATGGTTAAGTCCGACCCTGCTATCTGTATGCTATAAGGTGTTTCTAGCTCATTTTTTTCCAGCATTTTAAAAGTTTTTTTACTTTTAAAGGCTAAAGCATTAGAGCTTATCATCTCTGAAACAGTAAAATCTGCTCCAAATTTTTTAACCACAGAACGAAAAGGGAGGTCAGTAAACCCTGCCAAAGGGGCAAGAGCAAAAAGAGGTTTTGAAAAATCTAAAGTAGGCACTAAACTAAGTACCTCTTTTAAGCTTCACAGATATGACGAATATTCATCAAATCTGTAATCTTATATTTTTTATGCTCTTTCTTTAAATCAAATAGAGCTCTAAATCGTTTAAATTCATGTTCACCATGCTCATCAAGATATTCACCAGCTTTATCAATCATCTCATAATCAAATAAGAGATATAGGTAAGCAATCTGTGCCTCACTGTATTTAGCTTGATACTCTCTCCAAAGCTTTAAATTTTCATCTGGTAGGAGTTGGCTCATCATTAAAGTCGCAATTCTAAGGTAATCTCCACAATTTAGTTTAGATGAGAGTGCCACAACAAATGTATCTAATGTTTTTTGGGTTAAGCCTAAATCCTCTTCCTTTTCAATACGTGAGAGAAGTAGAAAAAAGTTCTCTTTAGTATAAACTTTAGCATAACGTTCTGCTTTTGGAAAAGTTGTTTTCAATGAGAAGACTTTTAACGCTTCATCAAAAATTTCGTCACTGTATGCCTCTTTAGATTGGATAAGCTCTTCAGCAAAATGCTCATCTTTAAGCAAACGATTTTTTAAGTTTTGTATCACGAGAGGGTTGCTTGAAGAGAGAACTTTTTGAAGTTTTTTGGCTTTAAGGTCAACATACTCCCCACGATTAATTTCTGTAACCAAAGTCAATGCCGAACGCAATTTATCTGTAATGTCATCCACTGCCCCATCAACAGTTAGGGAAGAGACAGAGAGAAGAGAAGCTCTTTTTTTAAAAAGTGGTACATGAAACTTATGTACTTTAGGTTCATGTAAAAGAGACCAGTAGAGTGCATTCTCTAAGGTATCTGTCTCTCTCTCCCACTTCTTAAACTTTAAAAAGTTCTTTGTACCATAAAACATCATATGAACAATAGAAGCAATCATAAGTGCCAACATTGGCAAGACTATCCATATTGCGATAGGAATGGTAATGGGTATCCCAAATTCACTCACTGTATAATTATTGGGATTAATAGTGTAAATAAAAATTCCCACAATCGACATCAATATAATTGAAGCTATGATATATAGACCTAAACGCATAATTACTCCTTACTCTTCTTAAAAATATAAAGATTACTCTTTTTCAACTACTTCGCGACACGTAATACAGTATCGTGCAAAAATTTTCACTTTAAGACGTTCTATGTTGATTTCTGAAGCACACATCTCACATATGCCGTAACTCTTCTCTTTAATTCTACCTAAAGCCTCTTCAATTTCTGCTAATTCCATAGACTGTTGTTTTGAAATTGCATTATCTACCGCATTCTCTAGTGACATAGCAGCATGGTCACCTTCATCTTTAAGTTCATTGTTACGCATGGAACTCATCTCATCAGAGGTGACGGATAAATTTTCTTCTAATTGTATTTTTCTTTTTTCAAGCTCGTCTTTAAAAAATTCTATTTCTGTTGTGCTTAACATATATGCTCCTAATATTATTTACATTATTTATGATAAGGGTGATTATTTAAAATGGTCAATCCCCTAAAAACCTGTTCTAACAGTACTATTTTTGCCAGTTTATGTGACATCGTAATTTTACCCAAAGAGAGGCTACTATCAGATTGTTTTAAAAATGCTCTCTCAAGCCCATAAGCTCCGCCAATAAAGAAGTTTATCACTCCTCTATCCTTAAGTAAATTTGAAAATTCAAAACTATTAAGCTCTTTACCCAATGGATCTAAGGCAATATTGTACGCACCTTTTAAATATGGTTCAAATGCCAATGTATAGGATTTTTGTGAGGCTTCTGTGGAAATTTCATGTGCTTTATTAATCTCTTTGGTATAAATTTCAAAAACCTCCACCTTTGCAAAGGGTTTAGCTATTTTAATGTAGTGTTCAATCAAAGGAGCATAGAGTTTATCTTTTGATTTTTTATCTACAATATAGATGTTTATTTTCACCGACTACCCTACTTTAGGATTATCTTCTAAAAAAAGTTTTAGTAAACCAGAGATGGTCTCTTTCATCTCATTTCTATCGACAATCATATCAATAAGTCCATGTTCAAGTAAAAACTCTGAACGTTGAAAACCTTCTGGTAAATCAACACCAACCGTCTGTTTAATCACCCGTTGTCCTGCAAATCCAATCAATGCACCTGGTTCAGCAATAATAACGTCACCCAACATGGCAAAAGAGGCAGAAACCCCTCCCATAGTAGGGTCAGTTAAGAGTGAAATAAACGGTAAACCTTTTAGATGTAATTTATTTAACGCCGCTGAAGTTTTTGACATTTGAAGCAATGAAAAAGTACTCTCTTGCATTCTTGCTCCACCTGAAGCAGAGATGATAATAAACCCACACTTCTTCTCAATGGCACGGTTAATAGAACGCACAATCTTCTCTCCCTCAACAGAGCCTAAACTTCCTCCCATAAAAGAGAAGTCAAAAATAACCAATTCAGTCTCAACACCATTGATGGTACAAGAACCTGAAATAACCGAAGAGGTTTTACCTGTTTTAGCTTTTGCTTCATCTAAACGTTTTTTATAAGACTTTTTATCAGTAAACTTTAACGGGTCAACTGGTGCTAATGAAGCATCAAATTCAATAAATGACCCCTCATCACAAAGAAAATTTTGACGTTTTTGGGCATCTATTCTAAAATGATGATTACATTTAGGACAGACCGAACATTTGGCATCTATCTCTTTGTAGTACATAAGTGCTAGACATTTAGGACACTTTATCCAGTTACTCTGTTCATCTTTTGTCTCACTACTGCTCATCATGTTAGAAAAAATATTAGCAAAATTCATATTAGCTCATCTCCGATAACTTTAATTGGGAGTATAATACCATAAAATAAAGCAAGTTAAAAGTTCCTAATCACTATTTAATTGTTTCTCAATTTCATTGGCAATAAAATGAGCATGTTTCAAAAAGAAAAAGTGGTCACCCTCTAAAGGATAGAATTGTGAATTGCCAATAAGTCCTGCTATCTTTTCTCCTGTATAAAGAGGGGTTGCGGTGTCATCAATCCCCCAAAAACACAGCGCCTTACTTTGAGATTTCTGAAATTCTGATTCAAAGTTTTCATCGACCACATTTTTAAAGGTCTCATACATCTCATGTGACATCCCTTGGGCATCAGGTGCAACAAAAAGCTCTCGTATGCGTTTAAAGCCTAAAGGTTTTAAGAGTTTAAAAGTAGCAATTTTCACTTTAACCGACCAAGGTTTTTCTGTAACAACCCCTGCTGAAGAGAGCAGTACCAAATGTTCTGTATGAAGAAGTGTGGCAACTTTACCTCCAAAAGAGTGTCCCATCGTGACTAGGGGTGATACGTTTAAATTCTCTAAAAAAAGTAATACTATTTTTCCATAATCTTTAGTGGTTAATATTGTCTCATTGTTACTTGCCCCAAATCCTGGCATGTCCAAATAGATATGTTTATAGTGCTTTAACTCTTTAGCAAAAGCCTGTTTCATAATCTCTTTGTTTGAACCCCAACCATGAAGCACCAAAATTGATTTTTCTTGACTTGGATTAACTAGTTCATAACTCAATTTAAATATTTTATCTTTATAAATAACTTCTTTGACTGCCATCTATCTATTTCTCTCTTTATTTTAAATTTTTAGCACAAACATAAGCAGATGAAAATGCCCATTGAAAGTTGTATCCACCAAGCTCTCCTGTCACATCCAAAACCTCTCCTAAAAAATAGAGCTTATCAACGCGTTTACTCATCATAGAAGAGGCATCTATCTCCTCTAGCATCACTCCCCCTTTGGTCACTTCTGCTTTGGAGTAGCCAAATGTTCCAGCAGGAGCAAATGCATAGTGATGTAAACCCTCCAACTTCTCCCACGCTTCACTGCTTAATTTGCTACACGCTTTATCCTCAACACCAACTACTTCTAAAAATGTTTTCGCCACCCTCGATGGTAAGCCTAAAAGACGTGAAACATTTTTGTTGGAACTTTTCAGGGACATTAAATTAATATGGGGCATAAAATCAATTTCAATCTTCCCTTTTTCCCAATAGAGTGAGGCATCTAAAACAGCAGGTCCAGAGATGCCCTTGTGTGCAAAGAGTAGAGAACCTTTTATCTCTTTTTTACCTACTGTTATCTTTACCTCTGTGGCAATCCCACTTAATGATTTAAAGAAAAACTGTTCAGGTTGCACCGTAAAACCCACCAACCCTGCACAAAGCGTAGCCACTTCATGACCAAAATCTTTGGCAATATCATAACCAATACCTGTTGCTCCTAACTTAGGAAATGAAAGCCCCCCAGTTGCGACCACAACGCTTTTGGCTTTAAGCGTTCCTCTATCTGTTACAACTTCAAAGCCATCTTCAAGCTTTTTTATTTTCTCAATGGTGGTATTTAACTGAATACGTTTAGAATTTATCTCATGACTAAAAACATCCACTATCTCTTTGGCAGATTTTTCACAAAAATATTGATGATTTTTACGGATAGTAGGCTTTAATCCACGTTCATTCAACCAAGCCAAAAGTGCGTGTTGATCAAATCGTTTAAGTACATTACGCACAAAGCGTTGTTCACCTAAAAAGTTTTTTGGCTTCACCTTGCCATTGGTAATGTTACATCGTCCCCCACCAGAGACCAAAATCTTTGAGCCTATCTTAGCGTTGTTATCAACAATTAAAAAGTCTCTATTTTGAAGCAAAGCTCCTAGCATAAGCCCTGAAGCCCCTGCTCCTAAAATTACTATCTCTACTTCTTTTTTCATGTAAAATTATAACATATTAAGCACAACAACTGCCCTGCTCTTTTAAGAAGTACGGCTTTAACAAATACCAAAGTACAAATCCCCAAAGAATAATAGTAGAGAGAATGGCAAAAACACCTGCATGTTCACCCATCTGAACTAAACTTTTAGGGTCAATGTTGATACTACTAAAAAGATAGTCAAGCCCTAACCCAAAAAGAATACTCCCCACAACAATCGACCCCAAATAGATATAGAGTGAGCGTGTTCCTAACATCTTTTTAACCACCCCCATCGTGACCGTATTTGTCGCGGGTCCTGCTGAAAGAAAAACAAAGGCTGCCCCTGCTGAAACCCCTGAAAGCATAAGCCCTGCTGCAATGGGCAAAGAGGCTGTGGCACAAACATACATGGGAACAGCGATAACAATAACAATAAGATAAGAGAGCCAAGCATAGTCCACTAAAATTTCACTCAAATTATCAGGTATTGCCACGGTAATCAATGCACCAATCAACAGACCCCAAAAGAGAGGCTTTGCAATATCGGCTAAGAGTGTTCCAAAGGCGTAGTTAAAAACACGCATAAAAAAAGGCTCTTTTTTAGCCGTCTCTGTGCCACAACAGCTGGTTTCACTAGAACAACAAGAAGTTGCTCTCTCTTGATTTGGAGTACTTGAAAAAGTTGTTGAAAATTTTGTGCTTGAACTTTGGGCAGAGAGAGAAGTTTCCCCTACAGACTCTTTGTCAAAGATATTGGTTAAAACTCCTGCTACCATGGCGATTATCATGGAGGTTATGGCTCGATAAATTGTAAATATCCACCCAAACATACCATAGGTTGCCATGATAGAGTCCACCCCCGTAATGGGTGTAGAGATAAGAAATGAAAGTGTTGCCCCTTTAGAAGCCCCCGACTTTTTGATGCTCGTTGCTAAAGGAATTACCCCACAAGAACAGACAGGCAAAGGAATACCAAAAATAGTCGATTTAATCACCGACCAAATATTCTCTTTACCTAAATGTTTGGTGACTAAACTCTCTGGTACTAACTCATGCATCACACCTGCAAAAACAAGACCAAAAAGAATGTAGATAGCCATCTCATTACTTAGATCAATAAGGGCTACAAAATAGTTATTGATAAACTCCATAAAGTTTTCCTTTGTAGAAAAAATTGTACTATGGTTATACAAGAAGTCCACTTTATGAAACTTGAAAATTATGCACGTCGTCCCGTATAGCTATAAAGTAAGGCTTTTTTTAGACGCTTAAAAACCGTCCACATTCCTCGTTTTTCAATGGCAAAACAACCATGACTTCGTCCACCACCTTTTACATATTTAGCAGGGTGAACAATAATATCTCGTCCTCCTTTTCGTGCAGGATAACCCACTTTTCGGTTACTCCACTGTAAGCCTTTCACACTCAAATAACGATAATGTTTCTTTTTTGTCTTTCCAACATGTGTCCCAACTTTAAAAAAACCATACGGGGTCATATGCGTACCCCGTTTATTACTCGAACGTTTTACTTTTCCACCAATTCTCCCCGAATATTTACCATGAGCTATCTTATGACGATATATCTTTCCATTGTATAAGTTAATAATATAAAGCCGTCTATGCTTTGCTGTCTTAGTATAGTCGGCAATTGCCAAGTAGTTTTTAGAAAGCTTTTTCTTGTATTGGTATTTTTTATAATACGCAAAAGCCTTTCGTAAAGCACGTTTATTTATATTGGATTTCTTTGAAACCTTTTTATAAATTTGGTTTAAATGCCAAATGGTGTGTCCTTTTGCTACAACAAACTGTGTACTGAACAGACTTAGCAATACTATGAGTAATAATTTTCGCAAATTTTCCCTTTTTTAAAAATTTCGGAATTGTAGTTATCTTTTGTTTAAATTATAATTAAATATCATAAGTCTTGGGCTATAACAGATTTTATGAAAAAGTTATTACTCAAGTAAATCCTATTAAAGAAAAAAAGGAGCATACTTTCATCTTAATATAATACTAGGACTAAAAAATATGCGTAAAACTAAAATTGTTATCACGGTAGGACCTGCTACTTCATCTTTAGAGATGATTAAAAAACTTATTTTAAAAGGGGTAAATGTCTTTCGCCTAAACTTTTCTCATGGTGACCATGAGACCCATGCCAAAAGCATTCAAAGCATTCGAGAAGCCTCTAAGCAACTAAATAAAGAGGTTGCTATTTTACAAGACATCTCTGGACCTAAGGTTCGTATTGGACATATTGAGGGCGTTCTTAAACTGCAAAAAGGAGACAAGCTTAAACTCACTAAAAAAGAGAGTAACAAGCCCTATGAGTTACCTCTGTCTTATACTACTATTATCGACATGGTCAATATTGGGGAAGAGGTATTTTTTGCTGATGGAACACTCCAAACAAAAGTCATTGGAAAAGAAAATGACTTTTTAGAACTTCAACTACTCAACGATGGAGAACTCACCTCAAAGAAAGGGGTTAACTTTCCTAAAACCAAGCTCAATATTTCAGCGATTACCCAAAAAGATGAAGAAGACTTAGCCTTTGGTGCCACCCATGACATTGACATTGTGGCACTCTCTTTTGTGCAGACCAAAGAGGACATCTTAAAAGCAAAAAGCATTATGCAAAAACATAACTTTGAGCCTTTTGTCGTTGCTAAAATTGAAACAGGTGAAGCCATTAATAATCTTGAAGACATTTTAGAACTGTGCGATGGGGTTATGGTCGCACGGGGTGATTTAGGAGCAGAGTTTGGTGTAACCAGATTACCACGTATTCAAAAACATATCATTAGTACTGCAAACAATATGAATAAACCTTCTATTACGGCGACACAGATGCTTAGTAGTATGAAAGAGAATCCTTTTCCAACTCGAGCAGAAGTGAGTGATATTGCCAATGCTGTTTACGATGGTACTGATGCTGTTATGCTTAGTGATGAAACCACCATTGGAAAGTTTCCTCTAGAGTCAGTGCAAGTTTTACATGACACCATTAAAGATGTGGAGAGAGAATATCCTTATTTTAAAAAATTTGAACATATTTGTAAAAGTAATGCCGTAGCACAATCGGCAGTAGAGTTGGCAAAAAATCTAGATAAAGAGGCACTGGTTGCCTTTACCATGTCAGGTATGTCAGCACAAACCCTTTCCAAATTTAGACCTAAACAGAACATTTACGCAGTAAGTCATTCACTCTCTACCTTAAGAAAACTAAATCTCGTTTGGGGTGTTCATCCTCTCTTTGTCATGGAAAAGATACAAAACCCTACCAAGTTACTCTACAACTTTGTACAAAAAATCTTAGAAGAAGAGCGTGTAAGCATGGATAAACGCTTCATTGTCACCATGGGTTCAATTAGCGGTAAAAGTGGTTCAACCAACTTCATTCGATTACTTGACAAAAAAGGGATGGAAGCTGTGTTGGCTTCAGAATTTTAAAAAGGAGCGTAGATAAACTATCTACTCTCTTCCAAGATTTCCTCAAACAAAGAGGTATGGCGAAGGGATTGTATCTCACTTTCATGTTTTGCACTCTCAAAAGTAGCACCCAAATGCTTACAAAGACTAAGTGTATCATTCAAAGCAATCGCCAAAGAACTTGTAGCCCCTGGGCTTGGGGTCATGTTAAAAATTACGCCATCTTCGACTATTTTGGCTTCACCAAGAAGTAGTTCTTGTTTCTTTTTGTCTATGATTTGTGGACGCATTCCCCCATAACCAGTAGCAAAAGTTAAATCATTTACATGCAAAGAAGGAATCACTTTACGGGCATCTTTTACAAATATTTTTTTACCTATAAGAGGTATCTCTTCCAGTACATTTCTTAAAATATAACGACGAATGGTTTTGTCTTTAAACAAAGACATATACACCTTGGTTACATCTTTATCAATATTTAAAGCAGACATAAAATCTTTTAAATGCAAGGTATGATAACGTTCTAGCTTAGGCAAAGCAAACGCCGTAGGACCAAAACGCGTGTTCCAATCTTTAGTACAATCGGGGTCAGCGTGAATGGCTGCAAACGGCAATTTAGGGTTTTGCATGGTATAGACTTTCGCATTTAAAAGCTTCTCTTTGGTAAAGAAAAAAGAGCCTCCAATGGGCAAAATAGCATACTCTTTTCCATACCCCATAGAATGAGCAAATAACAAAGAGTACGCCCCTGCATTCACCACCACCGACTTGGCTCTAAACATCGTGGTATCGGTCGTAATCTTATAGTAACCATCAACATCTCGCTCAATTTTAGTCACCTCTTCATGGTAACGCATCTGTACATTTTTGTCTGTATCCAAAGCATGTTGCACAAAACTTTCACTTAGGTTCTTGTAGTTTACCGTGGTTATTTGCCCCCTAGCCCCCATGGCAAGTACAGGTTCATCACGTCCCTCCATAAGTTTGGGTTCAAATTCTCTTAAAAATTCTTCATCCCAAAGTTCCAAATAAGGGTAAAGCTCCTTAAACACTTCATAACGGCTTTTAAGTTGAGCTATTTCATCTTCTCCAACAGCCAAGAGCATCTTGTCACCTTTAAATCCACTTTCTCCAACTTCATCAAAGTTCTGAATATAATTCGCCACCATCGAAGAATTTTTTTTAACTATTTTAGCTTTTTCATAGGTGTAATTACTCTCAATATCCCCCACATGAAGCGTTTGAGAATTGGCTTTAGGGTTAGAGTTAAGCTGACTCACCTCATCGTACTTTTCAAACAAAATCAAGTTTTTTAAGTCGGTATATCGTGCAAGGGTAAAAAGAAGAGAAGTTCCAGCCACACCACCCCCCACAATGGCAGTGTCAAAGAGTTTATTTATAAGCATATTTTATGTCCTAATATTCAAAATTTATATAACATAAAAGAATATCCTTATAAAAATAAAATAATGCTGTTAAAACCGACTCTTAGCATTATAGTTTACTGCTAAGGGTAAAATCTCTTTAATATTGTCTAACTTTGCTTTTTTCAAAATATTTAACTAAGGTGTGTTTGTCTTCTTTAGTCGTTCATGATTAATATCTCTAAAACCGAATTCTTTTAAGTCCATTTATGACTCCTTTATGTTTTGTTAGGAGTATTATAGGAGCTTCTTTGGTCGTATTTTGTCCAATTCTATTTAATATATAATAGCTAATACAAAAAACCAAACAACCAAAGAGGTACTTTATTGCCAAAACCAATCTCTATATCATCAGCTACCACAAATGAATTTTCTATATCTTTGATTTGTTTGAAGCTTTTGTTTTTTCCTCCTATCTCAAACAAATATTTATTGTCAATTAAAAAGTCACCTTTTTTAGGATAGCTTACCCTATGTTTTTTTGATGTAATACTAAGAAAAAATGTTTCTCGTACTGTGCCAATGTTTGCTTCTGTAATGCTCAACAAATTACTATTGTCCATATAGATTTTTTCGGGTTTTTCAAGTTTTGCTAAACCTTTGGAGGAGGATTTCATAAGCAGTTTTAAAATTCCAGCATCTTCAAGTTTTACAAAATAATCTTTAAGGGTTCTTCCATCACCTATTTCTAATGTACTTTTTAACTTTTCAATAACAGGCACAAAAGGAACACTTTCCATGATGATACTTAACAAAAGTTTCAAGCGTTTAACACTGTTACCATCTAAAGTTGGGTAAACAAAAAGTAAGTCGCTAGAGATAGAGACCTTGATATTCTGTTCCAATATATCTAAAAATACATCGTCATCATCAATGCTCAAAGAGTAAGGATAGTAACCCGATTTTAGATAATCTTTAAAAAGAGGCAATATCTTTTTTTTCTTCTTTTCCAACAACATCACAATCTCAAATGCAATCTCATCATGACTTTTCAAAATCTTTTCTAGTTCAAAATTTTCTAATTTTATGTCAAGTTTGAGTTCTAAATACTCTTTAAAACTCATGCCATACATTTTAAGTTGATGAGCTCTTCTACTTAAATCATGACTCCCCTTATTTATTTCTAAAGCCGAACTTCCAGAAGCGATAATTTGGAGATTTGGAAAGTTATCATAGATACTTTTTAACTCTTGTGACCAATTCGCATATTTATGTATCTCATCAAAACAGAGTAACTCACCCCCATTCATCTCAAAACTCTCTGCTATCTCATACATGGAGAGTTCCCCAATTAAAAAACTGTCCATACTCACATAAAGAGCATTAAATTTAGGATGAAGAGCCATATATTGAGCAATGGTAGTTGTCTTCCCCACACCTCGTTGCCCTGTTATAATGGTTAGTCTATGTTTTATTTTCTTGTCACGTATAAAATATCGTTGATAAGGTAGATTATTGCGTAGTACAAACTTTTTTGACTCTAAGGTTAGTTTTTTTAACATAAATTGCTCCAATAGGGATTGTAATCCCTAATTGTATCATATATGTGGGGAGTTTATTACTATATTTTCTTTCATTCTGTATTTATAATTCCAAAAGCTCTTTCTAATAGAGTTCAAAACTTAAAAAAACCTACTCATCATCTTCATAATCTAATCGCCCAGCTAAAGAGTTATAAATATCATTATTTTCACGTTTACCAACGGCTAGAACAACGACAATAATTTTTTCTTCTCTAACCTCATAAGCCAATCTAAAGCCTGAACTTCTAAGTTTAATTTTATAGACATTTTCAAAACCACTTAGTTTATCACTAAGAACAATAGGCTCTTCAAGGCGTTTTTCTAACTTCTTTTTAAACTGCTCTCTAATCATAGGGTTTAGTTTATCCCACTCTTTTTTAGACTTTTTAATAAAATGAAGTCTATAGCTCATCGAGGGAAACCTCTATTAATTCACTCTCTTTATAGTCAAGTCGCTCTTTTACTCTTTGCATCAAATAATACTCATCTAACATCTCCATCATATGTTCATACACCTCACTAGGCACAAGATACGCAGAAGCTTTATTATGGTTCAAGATTGCAATACTCTCTCCATTTGCATTTTCAATAATAGATGATGGACTCTTTTTAAGTTCAGAAATACTTGTTGTATAGTTTGCTAAAATTCGTGTCATATTAAATGTCCTTTTTAGTATATTATTTAGTACTATTTTAGCTTTTTTTGTTGAATTTGTCAAGCTTAAAGTTTAGAAACTCAATATATTTTAAGCTCTTCCCTTAATACAAAAATCCAAACAACCAAAGAGGTACTTTATTACCTACTCCTATCTCGATGTCATCGGAGACAACAAAAGAGTTTTCAATATCTTTAATCTGCTTAAAACTCTTATTTTTTCCTCCTATTT
>Ga0256840_1002332_pt1 | contig 16843 bp, 17 predicted proteins | sample 355202metaG_FD_185969 | JGI IMG/M metagenome (GOLD analysis project Ga0256840, IMG submission 185969) | Hydrothermal vent microbial communities from Mid Atlantic Ridge, Atlantic Ocean - 355-202 | ecosystem: Environmental > Aquatic > Marine > Hydrothermal vents | place: Atlantic Ocean: Mid... | reverse complement strand
CCAGGGAGTCCTGTTAAAAATCTCTCTATCGGTACTTTTTTATCCATCCCTATAACATTGTCACGACATCCTGTAAGCCCTATATCACTCATATAAGCCGTAGCCTCAGCAATCTGAAAATCATCAGTACCTACATGAGTATGCGTTCCGATAATGGCACTCACCTGCCCTTGAAACATCATCATAAGTGCACGCTTTTCGCTTGTTGCTTCTGCGTGCATATCTATAAAGATATTTTTAATTCCCCTTACATGTAAGGCTTCTATCTCTTTTTTTGCACATAAAAAAGGATTCTCTACCATTGGCATTGAGTAGTGTCCTAAAAGATTTAAAACAGCTAATTGCTCCCCACAAACATCATAAACTTTCAAGCCCGTTCCAGGGACACCCTCAGGGTAATTATGTGGGCGTAAGAGTTCAAAACTATCAAACATGCCTTTGATCTCTTTTTTATCCCAGGTGTGATTACCACCTGTCATCGTATCTATACCCGTATTAAAAAGCTCTTTGGCATTTTTGGGAGTGAGACCAAAACCGTGTGAGGCATTTTCATAATTGGCAATGACAAAATCAAGCTTATGTTCTTGTCTGAGACGCGAGAGATGCTCTCTTAACATAGCCCGTCCAGGGCGACCTATAATATCACCTATAAATGCTATTTTCATTTTTTTGTTGCTTCCTCATCTGTATTCATTAACTTTTTCCTTATTATAAGCGTTTAGGTTTAGCATTTCGCAGATAACTCAAAACCTCTTTGATAATGTCATCATCATCTTTGCTCGCACTTTTGAGCTGCTCTTTTTCGCCATTTGCGTACTCTATGGAGATATTTTGTCCATAAGAGCTGACTGTTTTTATCTTTTTATCTAAGGCTAAGAGTTTGATAACCATCAGTTCAAAAAACTGCTTTGTAGGCGTGTCTAGTTTTCCAAAACGGTCTATCGTCTCCTCTTCTATCTCGTATATCTCTACAGGCTCTTCGCATTGGCTTAGACGGCGATATAGCTCTAGTCGCAAGCGGTCAGTATTGATGATTTCATCTGATAAGTAGGCTGAGATAGTAAGTTTTATATCCACCTTGGCTTTAACGCTTTCTTGAGTATTACTGAGCTCTTTTATCGCATCTTCTAACATCTTTAGATAGAGCGAATAACCGATATTTTTTATATGTCCGCTTTGTGCATCGCCTACTAAGTTTCCGCCACCACGAATCTCAAGGTCGTGATACGCCAAGACTGAACCAGAACCTAAAAATGAGTTTGATTCTAAGGCAACAAGACGCTTTTTAGACTCATCGGTGAGTTTTTCTCTATCTTCAACGATAAAGTAAGCAAAACCTTCAAGATGCCCTCGCCCTACTCGTCCACGAAGTTGATGTAAATCTGCGATACCAAACCTATCTGCTCCATCAATTATCATCGTATTTACATTTGGCATATGGATACCTGATTCGATAATAGATGTGGCAATCATCAAGTCATACTCTCCTGCCTCAAACTTTATAAGCTCTTTTTCGGTCTCACTTGCACCTGTTTTTGAGTGTATCATCACTATGCGTAGATTTGGTAAAATCTTTTTAAGTTCACCCTCTTTTATAGGCATATGTGCGATAGAGTTGTGTACATAAAAAACTTGTCCGCCACGACGCAATTCACGCATGATGACCTCTTTTATAAGCTTCTCTTCATAAGACTTCACAAAAGTACGCACACCTTGACGCTCACTTGGAGGGGTCAGTAGCTGACTCATAGTTTTGATAGAACTCAGTGCTTGGTTCAAGCTTCGCGGAATTGGTGTAGCGCTCATACTCAGCAGATGCACACGCTCATAAAGGTGCTTAAGTTTCTCTTTCTGTTTTACTCCAAACTTATGCTCTTCATCAATGATAACAAGACCGAGTTTATTAAAAGTTGTTCCAAAAAGCGCGTGCGTTCCTACGACGACTTGCACCGAGCCATCACTTAGTGCCGCTAGAGTTGCCTTTTTCATTTTTGGTGTTACAAAACGGTCAAGTTTTGCAATTCCTATGCCACTATCAGCAAAACGCTCGGAGAGTGAGGCAAAGTGCTGTGAACTCAAAAGCGTTGTTGGAACGATAAGTGCGGCTTGATACCCTGCTCTGACTGTGGCAAAGATAGCATTCATCGCTACTTCTGTTTTTCCAAAACCAACATCACCACTTAAGAGCCTATCCATAATCTGACCTGAGCCTAAGTTGGCAATAATCTCATTGATAGACTCACTCTGGTCTGCGGTATATTCAAAGCCTGCCAATTTTTGAAAAGCTTTTAAATCATTTTTATTTGTAGTAATAATAGGTGCTTTGATAAGTGCACGAGCAGCGGCAGTATTGATAATCTCGCCTGCTATCTCAAAGAGACGTTTTTTTACTTTCTCTTTTAGTTTCCCAAAACCACCTTTACCTAAGCGATCTAGTGCAGGCAGAGACCCAGAAGCGATATATCTATCAATCGTATCTAAGTTTTCTACAGGAAGCAAAACTCTATCATCACCTTGATAGCGTATCTTTACAAAGTCTTTTACCCCACCTAAAATCTCAGCTTGCTCTATCTTCTCAAATATACCAACACCATACTCTTCATGCACCACATAATCACCAGGTTTTAAGTCATCAAGTATGATGGAACTTTTACGGCGACGTCTCTTCTTTGCGGGCTTATTCAAAGATATAACGACCTCATCATCACTAATGATGTTTAAGATTAGCGGTGATTTCTTTACATGTAAGCCTTGCGTCTCGTAGATACCAGCAGCTTTAATCTGGGCTTCATTGATGGCAATAAGAGTGATTTTTTTCTTTTTATGAACCTTTAGGAGTGTTGGAATATCTGTAACAGCTAAGCAGAGGTGATGGCTAGCTTCAGCGATTACATGTAAGGTTTCAAAATACTCTTGATCTGGAAGAACCTCATTGAGAGCAAAAGACTCTTTTATCTGCTCAGACATTGGCTTAATCAAAAGTGCTTTTTTATCTGCTAAAAATCTCTCTGCCTTCTCTTCAAGGTACCAAAAACCCAAAGAGGCGATATCTTTTACAAAACTATCACTCTCACTTGAGTCAATAAGAGTATTTATACGCTCAAAAGAGCTCTCATCCAAAGCATAAAAAGCAGGAACAATCTTCAATAAATCGCACTCTTCGCCCGTCGTTCTTTGTGATTCGGTGATAAAAGGTTTTATCTCCTCTATCTCAACATCAAAAAGTGACACGCGAAAAGGGTGAAGCTGAGAGGGGACAAATATATCAAAGATATCCCCACGAAAAGAGATTTCACCCTCAACTTGAACGATATCAACAAAAGTATAACCCCACTGAAGCATCTGCTCTTTAAAAGATTGAAGATCAATACTAGCACCAAATTCAAGATCCATTCCCTTCAATATTTCCGCCTTAGGAAGAGGGAAAAGTAAGGTTTTTAGAGGTGAAATGACTAAGGGTTTGACCTCAGCGCTACAATAGTGTCGCAAGGCATTAAAAAGCTGAGAAAGTTCTTCTCTATAAGAGCGCAAGTCATCAAGATACTGTGCACGCAGATCTGGAAAAACAAGAACATCGCGTTCAAAAAAGTTAGCAACATCTTTCAGTTCATTTGCCTCTTTAGTGTCTTCACAGATAAGAACTTCTAAGGCTCCTTTTTTCTCATTTTTTAGATACTCATAAAATCTACTCTGAATCAAATAAACTCACTTTTGTTTTTTTCGGATTAATTGTTTTTGCCAAGGTCTCCCAAGGAGCTCTTTTTATCTTCGTAAAAATCTCTTTATAATTTTCAATTGTCCACTTTATAAACCAATAAGGATTGAGTGTATTTTGAATATAACGCACCTCATAATGCAGATGAGGACCACTACTTAAGCCACTATTTCCCGTATAGCCAATCAAGTCACCTTTTTTTATAAAGTCACCCATTTTGACAGTAACCTTATTGAGATGCGCAAAATAAGTCTTAAAACCATAATTATGAATAAGAATAATAAGATTCCCAAACCCGCTACGCTTATGATATCCAGCAAATTCTACAACAGCGTCAGCCGTGGCATAGATAGGTGTTTTCATACTCGCTTTCATATCACTTCCACGATGAAATTCTCGCTTTTTTAACTTTGGATGGGTTCTATAACCATACCTGCTAGTAATTCCTTTATACTCTATAGGTGAGCCATTTGGAATATACTGCATCATAGGAAGTATCTGCTCTAAAGTCAGCTCCACATTTTCTAGCTTTTTTTCAAGAGGCTCTTGCAAAGAGGGCTTCATTCCCATCTGCATCTCTATCTGATTCATACGAATATTGGCATCTTCGAGTGCTTTTTCTTTTTCTAAAAGATCTGTTTGAACCTGAGACATACTCTCATAAAGTGCATTGTGTGACTCTTTCATCTTCTCATATTCACTCCATGCAAAACGCTTTTCATCACGGCTCACATCTAAAGATTCACTCAGTAAACAATCACAAAAAAGATAGCTGAAAGAAAAAATAAGATTAAAAAAAGCCCCATATAGAGAAGTTTTTTAAGACTTCCATCAACTTCATAATGACGAGAAAGATGTTTCTCTCCATGAATTGAAACAGTAAACTTTTTTGACATTACAATACTTTTGGTTGCATCAATTTTTTCCTATTATATTTATGATATTATAGCGTTATTATAGGAGATTAATTATGATGATGCAATTATTTAAACTCAAAGAAAATAACACAACCGTAAAAACGGAGTTAATCGCAGGGTTAACAACTTTTTTTACTATGCTTTACATCATTCCTGTCAATGCCTCAATCATGAGTGCATCTGGAATGCCTTTTGGTGCGCTAGTCACGGCTACTGCTTTGATGAGTATCTTTGCATCTATCTTCAATGGTTTGTGGGCAAATACCCCTGTTGCTATGAGTGTTGGAATGGGCTTGAATGCTTACTTCTCTTTTGTTCTCGTAAATGCTATGAAGATTCCTTGGGAGAGTGCACTTGGGATTGTATTTATCTCTGGAATTCTTTATATTCTCATCAGTATCACACCTCTTCGTCGCTGGATGATAGATACCATTCCTATCGATATTAAACGTGCTGTGAGCGCTGGTATTGGAGCTTTTATTGCCTTTATTGGTCTTAAAGAGATGGGTATTATCGTTGGGTCTGAAGCGACACTTGTGACTCTTGGAAATCTCAAAGACCCTGCCATTTTGCTTGGTCTTTTTGGATTAGTGCTTGGACTTATACTGAGTATTAAAAAGTATCGTGGGGCACTCATTATATCTATTTTTATCACCGCTGTTGTAGCTTGGATTTTTGGCTTAAAAGAGTTGCCTGATACATTTTTTTCCATGCCAGCATCTATTATGCCTATTGCCTTACATGTAGATATTGCTTCAGCCTTTTCTTTAGCATTTTTTCCTCTCATTGTCACTTTTTTAGTGACTGATCTTTTTGATACGCTAGGCACCCTAACAGGCGTGGGACTCAGAGCAAAAATGTTTCAAGAAAAACGCTCACCAGAGCTAGAAAAAACTATTCAAGCCGATGGTCTAGCAACGGCAGTAAGCGCTCTTGCTGGGGTTACAAGTACCACCTCTTTTATTGAGAGTGCTGCAGGTGTTGAAGCGGGAGGGCGAACGGGACTGACTGCTGTTACTACGGGACTGCTTTTTATATTGCCTCTTTTTATATTGCCATTTTTTGAGGCGATTCATATAAATGCAATTTATCCTGCCTTAGTCATCGTCGGAGCCTTAATGTTTAGTGAGTTAAAATCTATAGACTACTCAGATCCAGCCGTAATGTTTAGTACATTTTTTATAGTTATGATGATGCCACTCACCTACTCTATCACCAATGGCTTAATGCTTGGTGCTTTTGTATATGTTTTAGTGGAATTGATTCAAGGAAATTTCAAGAAGGCAAGCGGTGCCATGGGCTTATTAAGTCTTATTGGAGTGCTTATCTTTTTTGTATTTTAGATTAATGTTGCGTAGATTTAATCCTTTTTAGCTATCCATTTTTGTACGCTATGAAGACGATGATTAAGCTTGGCACTTAAAACATCTTCTTTGAAATGATCTAAACGGTGTTCTATCTCTCCACGAGGTGTGACTATACGACTGCCACCCCAAAAACCTATGCCATCTTCAAATCCTACACGATTTACAAAAATAAGATATGCGCTACAAAGGATAGCTGTTGATTTTATTAAGGCATCCCATTGAGACTCTATTAAGATACCCTCATCACTAAAATCTCTTGCGGGAGACGCTACATGTAAGAAAATAATATCTGGCTTCAACTGTGCCAATCTTGCAATAGTATCAGCTCTCCAAAGGTCTTCACACACAAGCATTGCACTTTGACCAAACTGGGACTCAAAAAGTTCTATGGAGTCACCTTTAAAAAAATATCGTGCCTCTTCAAACATCCCATAATTTGGTAGGTGCATTTTTCGGTGTACATGTAAGAGTTTTCCTTTAGAAAAATACAGAGCGCAGTTATATATACGCCCCTCTTCTCTTATTGCTGCACCAATAGCGATATCAACATCAACACTCGCCGCTTTGAGTGAATCTAACTCCTCAAGACTCCAAGCATCTTCATAAAGTTTATCTTGTAGCATATAGCCATTGAGGGCTAGTTCAGGAAAAACTAAAACCTTGTTTTCTTTATGAATATGCACAAAATCGAGAACGGATTTTAAATTACTTCGATTAAGACGCGGAGCGTGCTGAATTAATGCTACTTTCATGAGAGAGTTTCAATAGCCTTGTTTAATGAATCCATATCTGAGATATTGAGTGTTGGTAGCTCTTTAGCGATACGACGATTTAAGCCACTAAGAACTTTTCCATTTCCAAACTCTATAGCCATATCCAGATCAGCCGCTACTGCTAAGATAGATTGCTTGTATTTCACTGGTTTTACTAACTGATCGCTTAAAAGCTTTAAGGCTTGTGCCTTGGAGTTGTAAGGAGCTGCTGTCACATTAGAGATCACTGGAGCTACAAAGTCATCACATAAAACTTTCTGCATCTCTGCACGAAGTGGAGTTTGAGCGCTCTCAAGAAGGGGGCAGTGACTTGCTACTGACATATTTAAAAGCAGGGCTCGTTTTGCACCAGCTTCTTTAAAAGTGCTTTGAAGCGACTGCAAATCTTCTTGCAAGCCTGCAACAACAAGTTGTCCATCTTGATTATAGTTTGCAGGCCATACTTTTTTTCCTGCCTTTTGTGCATCTTGACAAAGAGACTCTACAACATCATCTGTAAGACCAACAAGAACCATCATGCCAGCATTGATATTTTCACACGCCTCTTGCATTAAACTACCACGCTTATGCACTAGAGAAACTGCGTCAAGATAGTTCAGTGCACCCGAAGCACTCACCGCGCTAAATTCTCCCAAAGAGTGACCTAAAAAGAGTCTTGCCTCTGTCGGCATCGCCTCTTGAAAAAGACGATAAGCTACTAATGAGACCAACAAAATTGCTGGTTGCGTATAAGCTGTTTCATTAATTGTCTCATTCTCTTCAAACAAAAGAGCTTTAAAATCAATTCCTGTATGCTTGGAGGCACTATCGATCATCTCTCTAGCTATCTCACTCTCTTCGTAAAAGCTTTTTCCCATACCTACTGTTTGGCTTCCCTGACCTGGGAAAATCATTGCTATTTTTTTCATTGTATTCCTTATGTTTTTAAGCCAAAAGATTCATTTTCGGCAATTTTTTTGCGTAATGTGTTTCTGTTGAGTCCTAATCGTTCTGATAGTTGTAGTTGTGATTTAAAGCGCTTCATTCCTGCTTGAATGAGTGGCACTTCAAAAAGATGCAAAAAATTTCTATAGTCATTGTTTGAACCTAATTTATCACTTAGAAAATTTTCTATAATAACCATAAGTTCAGCTTCGTTAATATCATCTAAGAGATAATTCATCATAATCTGACGTCTTAGCGAATAGGCATTTTTTGAGAGGTCTGGATCATGTTTTGACAAATCAAAATTATGTTCAAACCCAAAAATAGTTTTCGCTTCTTTTACAAAAACTTCTTGAAGCATACGGATATCTTCTGCGCGCTCTCGGAGCGGAGGGAGTGGAATTTTAATACTAAATTGGTCTTCAAAACGTTCGCTATGATCCAATAAACACGTCGTAGCAATAATACGCACTTGATATTTAACAATAAGCTCAAAAAGTTGTTCGATGTTTGGAGAATTTTCTATTTTATAAATGATAATAGATTTGCAACTAGGGAGTGAAGAGATAATCTCTTCGTAGTCTAAGGCATCAAAAACTGTAGCCTCAGGAAGAATATATTTAGCAAGGGAGCGTTTCCCTGTGCCGTGCTCACCGCTAATAAGTGCATTAACGCCAAGACTTTTGAGTAGATTTGCAGTTTTAAATGCTTCTTTAGAAGCTGCAGAGGATGTTAAAAAACTAGTGACATCCACAGCCGCTGCCGCCATCCGTGCCACAACATCCATCATCAACTTTATTTTCTTCAGGAATACCTGTCATTTTCTCTTCTTCTGAAGCATCACGTACAGAATTAAGTGTTACTGAGAACATTAAATCTTTTCCTGCAAGAGGGTGATTAAAATCAATAATAATATTTTCATCTTTAATTTCTTTAACAGTAACTTGAACAGTTCCGCCATCTTCACCTTGACCATAAAGAGTCATACCAACATTTAAGTCAATTCCAGCAAATTGCTCTTTTGGAAGTTCTTGTTGTGCTTCTTCATTATACTCACCATAAGCATCAGCAGATTTTACAAGAAGATCAGATTTTTCACCAACATTCATATCAGCAATTCCATTTTCTAAACCAGGAATAACTTGACCCTTGCCAAACATAAATACGAGTGGCGCTCCGCCTACATTACTATCAACAACCTCTTGTCCGTCACGAACCTCATATTCAATTGATACTACTTGATTTTCTGTTATTGCCATTTTTTTACCTTTTTATTTTAAATTTTCGGGATTTTATCATATAAAATTATGATGACGCTGAAAAGAGTCTTTTAGCTCTTAGAGCTTAGATAATCTTACTTCAGCATCATCTGCTAACTTGCTATCTGGATATGATGAAATGAGCGCATTCAAAAATGCTTTCGCATTAGCTATGTCACCTGTTTTTTCCATTGCGACTGCACTATGTAAAAGAAGCGTTGGCATATATGAAGCCTTATCATAACGTCTCGCACTCTCTTTAAAATAAGCGATAGCTTTTTTATAATTTTTACGATAATACCACATTTCTGCGATCATATAATGTGCACGCGCAGGTTTATAATTGTTTTCTATAAGATAAGTATAATACTCAATTGCCTTTGTATAAAATTTCTCACGATAAAGTTGCTCTGCTTTTTTAGCTATTTCTGCTTTACTCATACCCTTATAAGTTGAATTTTTACTTTTTGACTTCCCTTTTAGACTTTTTGCCACACTCGTTTTAAAAGTATTGATATCTTTTATAACGGCATTAAATTCTTCTTTTGAAACATAATTTGTATTTATAGTATCAATCATTGAAGAAAATTCTGTTAAAACTTCTTTGAGCTGAAGAATACTTGCCTCATTAGCATTTATCTTATCAGAAAGTAGTTTCTCTCGCTCATCTGCTTGGAGCACACTCATTTCAGTGCTACTTTGAAGTTTTTTTAATTCAATTTTATTAGATTGACTTTTTTGATTCAAACCTTCAACAATAGTTTGAAGACCATCAAGGCGTTCTTGAATGGATTCTACACGACTAATTTGATTAAAAGTTTTTTTCTCAATAGTATCAAGAACTTTTTTATTGGAGAGAATATGCTTTTCGGTCTCTGTTAAACCATAAGGGTTCTGAGAATCTAAGTTACCAGCTCCAAACACCGAAGGTTCAGCAGCTGATAGCAGAAAAGGAGTAAAAAGTAAAAAAAGTCTTAGATACATTTACGGAAGAAGTTTAAAATCTACGCGACGGTTCTCAGCCCAACACTCTTTTGTTTTATCATTACATACTGGATTGCTTTCACCATAGCTTACCATTGAAATACGCTCTGAAGAGACACCATTTTCAATAAGCATTGCTTTTGCATTATTAGCACGCTTAAGTCCTAATGCGTAATTATACTCGTCACTACCCCACTCATCACAATTGCCTTCTACTTTTATCATGTAAGCGCTAGCTTTTGTAGTTGCTAAAGCTGCATTATCACTTACTTTTTCGCTCATTGAATTTGAAAGCGAAAATTGATCAAAATTAAAGTATACTGATTGCATTTGAGACTCCAGAGCACTCATACTCATCTCATTGCTATCGGCGGTGTTATTTTCATTTACCATGATGTCTGTAGCATTAACAGCTTCAGTATTTGCATTATTGTTAGCATTTTGCTCAGAACCTGCACCATTTGTTGCATCAATTGATGGATCCTTAGAACTACAACCCGTGAATAATAAAGCTGCTACGATAGCGCTAGAAAGTAAAACTTTTTTCATTATCAGATACCCTTGATTTAAATTAGTGCTATTGTATCAAATTTTTCTTTAATGAATAAGAAATAAAAAAACAATATATCAACACTTACCAATCTAAAGATTGAATTTTTCCCATTTTTAAAGGAAAAAGATAGTTTTTGTTATATGCTAAACGTACGACACCTATTGAACTCTGATTTTTATAATTTTTTATAAATAGAATCACACTTCCATCTTCAGAGAAACGAGGAAATTCATTAACACCTGTTGCAGTTAAACGACGAATAAAATCTGTTTTAGTAGAAATAAGATGTAAATTAAAGGTGTTGGGGGAAAAAGCATTAGATGTTTCACGAGATTTGTAAACTATATACTCTTTATGAGCACTACATGCTACATTACTTTTTCCATAATAGACCATCTGTTCAACACTTTTAGCACCTATCTTTTTAGAAAAAACATTTGGATAGCCCATTCTGTTGGAAATAAATACAATATTTTTCTTATCCATAAACTGTCCACTAACATCTATACCACGATATTTAGTCACTCTTTGATATCTGCCGCTACGAACATCATATAAATAGATATCAGGTTGTCCACTAGGCGCCATAGTAAGCAAAAGCTTTTCACCATCTGCACTTACATCAGAGCAGATCATCATACCGTCAGATGAGATAATTTTTCTTTTTTTACCTGTTCTTGTATCAAGACGATACAAGGTAGGCTTAAAACCACTTAAAGATGTATAGTAAAAAGCATCTTGGGACTTATTAGCCCACTGAGGAAATACATTAAGCCCTCCTTTGATGACTGTATGTTGATAAGTAAGTGTGTAGTCTGTAATTACGATTTCACTCTCATTGCGTGCTGAAAGTTTCGCAATGATAACTTTATTTTTCATCCACTCTACACTCTCTTCACCCATAGCCTTATTTACATCATAGGCGATAGCATGGGCAACAAAAACATAGAGATTTTCTTTATGAATAGTGTAGCTCTTTTGCAAAACCATTTTGTTGTACTCAAAAAACTTAATTTCAGTTCTATATGAAGAATCATCTAAAGATTCAATCTTAAAGCGTAAGACATAATTACTTTTTCTAGCCTCACGACTTATATCTGTATCATCAAAATCTACTATTAGTGAATGTCTATTAACATTAAAAATACTCAAAACATTCATATCACTAATAAGTGAACGCAAGAATCTTTTATTAAGAGTAGTATTAACTCCACTACTATTTTCAATAACTAAAGAGGGTAAAGAATCTACCTGCTTTGATATATCAAGTGTTAAGTCAGCCGAATTTAGATTGAAAATCACAAAACATAGTAATAAAATATAACGCATCATTTTTCCTCAGGTATTAGATTAAAATTTAGACTATAAGACTTATAATCTTTTGTAATTGGAAATGTTACATGTAACAATCCTTGTTCTATCTTATGCGCTTCTTCATTAAGCGCTTCACTTGCTGATGTTCGCAATATTTTATAAGAAGTCATTTTACCATTAGCATCAATTGCAATGCGTATTGTAACGACATTTCCTAACATAGTAGTATCAACAATAAAACGACTGTAAATAATTTCTGTAATTTTTGATGCTAATGCATTAATTTGTGATGCTTTAGAGACCGATTTTGAATTTTTATTATCTGAAGATTTTGATATTTTTAATAATTCAATAATTTTGCTTGTATTTGACTCTCTTTTAGAGCTTATCTTGATACGCTTTTGAATCTGTTTAATCTGTGCAGTATCAATCTTTTTCTCTTCAGACTTATGTTTTTTATATACAATTCTTTGTGCTTTTACATTTGAAAAAAGAGATGAAAAGTCAGCAGGTTTTGCAGTTTTTTTCTTCTGAATTTCCTGTTTTTTTACAATATTTTTTTTTATCTTTTTCACTTGTTTTTTCTGTTTCTCGACAGGTTTATCTTCTGCCAAATCGATCGATACTTTTATATAAGTATCTTTTTTTAATGCAAAACTCTTAGGAGTTTTATCTATAACAAGCATATATCCAAAAAGTGCTACAACAGAAAAAAAAAGTAAAAACGAAATAAATCCGCTTAAGTAAAAAAGGGAGTTGTTTCTAACCATTGGTTGCTAAAGAGACTTCACTAAAACCAGCACGCTTCACAGCAGCTAAAATAGACATAACAAGCCCATAATCCAAGCTTCTATCTGCACTAATCATCACTGAAGATTTTTTATTCAATTTTTGAGAATACCCGTAAAAACTATCTTCAAAGCCTAAGAGTTCAAAGTTATCTTTATTGACCTTCAACTCTTTTTTTTCATTAATACTAATATGAATAGGACGTGCTTTTGAAACTACTTTTTGCGCGGAACCTTGAGGTAAATTTATAAGCTCTTCATAGACAATATTGGGAGCAATCACCATTAAAATAGCCAATAAGACTAACATAACATCCACAAGTGGTGTTATGTTTAACTCAGGCTTTTCATCCCAATCATAATACATAATAAAACCTAACGCGCTAAGAGTGCGTCACTCTGCATACGAATCAAACCGATAAGATCAAAAGATTGACGCTTTAAAACTTGATGAAAAGTATATGCAAAAATTGCTACAAAAATACCACTAGCAGTTGCAACAAGAGCATCAGACACACCTGCTGCAATAACACTCATCGTTCCACTAGCTTGTCCAATATGAGAAAAAGTATCTAAAATAGAGACAACAGTTCCAAAAAGACCTATAAAAGGTGCAGTCGAAGCTACAATCGAGAGAAAAGAGAGACCCCTAGTTGCATCTTTTGTAGCAGAAAAGGTACTTAAATCAAAAATTTCACGCTTAATTTTAGAAGAGGTTTTTATAAAATGGCTAAGATAGGAGAGTTCAGACACCGTTGGTGCACCAAGAAGCAAAGCCTCCAAAGAAGCTGTCTCTTTAGAAATCCACTGTTTTAAGGAAAAATAACGGTATATAAAAATCCATACCAAAGCTATAAAATATACGCAAAGTAATCCCAAGACAAAAATTGTCGCAGGATGACTTTTAAGATAAAAATCTATTAAGAAATCTAACATATATTAAAAGAGTTTTTGTGCTGCAGACTCTAGTTTTGCTGATACTGAAGCAATAGCAATATTAGAATCAGAAATATCATGAATTAAAGTTTTAGCGTCATCAAGAGCTTTAGCAATATCACTTTCGTTTTCACCACGAATTGCTACTGCACCATCTACAAGAACTACAACTTTTGCCTCATCAACTTGGACTACACCCCAATTAACAACAACTGATTCAACAGTTTTATCTTCTTTTTCTATATCTATAACACCTGCTTTTAAAAGTGTCGTTAATGTAGCGTGATGCGGAAGTACTCCGAATTCACCTTCATCACCAGGTAAAGTTACACTCAGTGCCAAACCATCATAGATGGCGCCACTTGGAGTAATAACTTCGAGTTTTAAAGTTTCCATATTTGTCCTTTAAAAGCTACCGAATTATTTATTTTTCATTTTTTCGGCTTTTTCGATCGCCTCATCCATGCTTCCTACCATGTAGAATGCACCCTCTGGCATATGATCGAATTCACCAGCAAGAATTCCTTTGAATCCTTTAATAGTATCTTCAAGTTTAACATACTTACCAGGAGAACCTGTAAATACTTCAGCAACGAAGAATGGTTGAGATAAAAATTTCTCAATTTTACGAGCACGCTCAACAACATTTTTATCATCTTCAGAAAGCTCATCCATACCAAGAATTGCAATAATATCTTGAAGATCTTTATATTTCTGAAGTGTCTGTTGAACACCACGAGCTACACTATAGTGCTCTTCTCCAATAATTTGTGGATCAAGAAGACGTGATGTTGAATCAAGAGGATCTACCGCTGGATAAATACCTTTTTCTGCAATTTTACGGTTTAGAACTGTAGTTGCATCTAGGTGAGCAAAAACAGAAGCAGGTGCAGGGTCAGTTAAATCATCTGCAGGTACATAAACAGCCTGAACTGAAGTAATTGAACCAGTTTTTGTTGATGTAATTCTATCTTGTAGAGCACCCATTTCACGAGCCAAAGTTGGTTGATAACCAACAGCTGAAGGGATACGTCCAAGAAGTGCTGACATCTCTGAACCTGATTGAGCAAAACGGAAGATATTATCGATAAACATCAATACATCAAGACCTTTTTCATCTCTAAAGTACTCAGCCATAGTAATACCAGTAAGAGCAATACGGTTACGTGCTCCTGGAGGCTCACTCATTTGACCATAGCACAGTGCAACTTTGTCAAGTACATTTGAATCTTTCATCTCATAATAAAGGTCATTTCCTTCACGAGTTCTCTCACCAACACCAGCAAATACTGACAGACCATCATGGCCATGAGCCACATTGTGAATCAATTCCATAATAATTACAGTTTTACCAACACCAGCACCACCGAAAAGTCCAACCTTACCACCTTTTGAGTACGGAGCAAGTAAATCAACAACTTTGATACCTGTTTCAAACATTTCAGTAGTAGTTGACTGCTCAACAAGTGGTGGTGGATCACGGTGAATTGACCATGTAGGAGCATCTGATACTTGATCGCCACCATCGATAGTTTCACCAATTACATTGAAGATACGTCCTAAAACTTTATCTCCAACAGGAACTTTAATAGGTGCGCCAGTAGCCTTAGCTTCCATGCCACGAACGAGACCTTCACTCATATCCATAGCGATAGTGCGCACGCGACCATCACCTAAGTGAGCTGCAACTTCTAAAACTAGACGATGCTCTTTTCCTTCTACACTATTCATAACTTCAATTGCTTCGTTGATAACTGGTAGGTAACCATCAAAATCAACATCAACAACAGGTCCAATTACTTGGGCAATTTTACCAATCATATTATCTCCTCTCATTATTTCATCGACTCAACACCACTGATAATCTCTATCAGTTCGGTTGTAATCGCTTCTTGACGCGCTTTGTTAAATTTAACATTGAGCGTTTTGACCATCTCTTTTGCATTGTTAGTTGCCGCGTCCATAGCCTGCATACGCGCACTATGTTCTGCTGCAACTGAATCGATCAAGGCATAATACATATTGTATTCTACATATTTTTCGATCAATGAATTAAGCATCTTTTCATTATCTTCTGCTTCAATTTCAAGCATCGACTCTTTATCTTCATCACAATCATAACCATCTACATTAATAGGCAATACTCGCTCTACATGTAGCTTTTGAGTAAGAGCATTTAAATAACCATTATAGACAATATAAACACCATCGATTTTGCCATCATAAAAATCTTCAATTGATGTTCTGATAAATTCAGCAGATCGTTGCATATCAGGTGCAGAGCTAAGGTCACGAACAGCGTCCATAAGTTCTATCTCGTTGTATTTGAAAAATTCTATACCTTTTTTTCCAACACCACGAAGACGTACTTTTGTTTTCTTCTCTTTTAACTCATCCATCAATTTACGAACAGCTTTAATAGTTTGCATGTTAAATCCACCACACAAACCTTTATCAGCAGTTACAAAAATAATATCTACCATTTGTGGTGTATCAATTTCAACAAAAGCTCGACTTTCTATGCCGCCAACTTTTTGACATTTAATACGCAATGCAATTTCAGCTATTACTTGATTCGTTTTCTCAGCAAAAAGACGTGAACGTGACGCAAGTTCTTGTGCGCGTCGCAGTTTCGCAGTTGAAACAAGCTTCATGGCACGCGTTGTTTTTTGCGTATTAGAAACACTTTTTATCTGTCTTTGAATCTCTTTCAAGTTAGCCATATTAGTCCTTAGTTAGCTACAAAAGTTGCTTTAAACTCTTCAAGTGCTTTTTTCATAAGAGCACTTGTGTCATCATCAACTTTTGATGCGCTTCTAATATTCTCAAAAATTTGAGGATACGATGCTTCAATAAATGGATAAAGTTCTGCTTCGAAACGAACAACATTGCTTGCATCCATATCATCCAAGAAACCTTGATTTCCAGCAAAGATAATAAGAACTTGCTTCTCTGCCGTAAGAGGAGAGAATGGAGGCTGTTTTAATACTTCAACCATACGCTGACCACGCTCCAACTGATTACGACTTGTCTCATCAAGATCAGATGCAAACTGAGCAAACGCTTGAAGTTCACGATACTGAGCAAGATCAAGACGCAGTGTACCAGCTACTTGTTTTGTTGCTTTAATCTGAGCAGCCCCACCAACACGAGATACTGAAAGACCGACATTAATTGCTGGACGGATACCTGAGTTAAACAGTTCTGTCTCAAGGAAAATTTGACCATCTGTAATTGAGATAACATTTGTCGGAATATATGCCGCAACATCACCCTCTTGTGTTTCAATAATTGGAAGAGCAGTTAATGATCC
>Ga0256840_1002331_pt1 | contig 16844 bp, 14 predicted proteins | sample 355202metaG_FD_185969 | JGI IMG/M metagenome (GOLD analysis project Ga0256840, IMG submission 185969) | Hydrothermal vent microbial communities from Mid Atlantic Ridge, Atlantic Ocean - 355-202 | ecosystem: Environmental > Aquatic > Marine > Hydrothermal vents | place: Atlantic Ocean: Mid... | reverse complement strand
ATTCAGTCAAAAAGGACATCGGCAACTCCTTTGCTGGTATGGATGGTCTCTATCTTCAAAGCAACCCCGTTATAACTCATATTGACAAGGTCTTTTTTGGCAAGTTGTTTTGTTCTCTCCGAAAAACTTTCCGAAGAGAGCATGGAGAGTGGAAGATACTTGTTCTTTAACATATCTGAACCTGATGGATCTATGGCTTTGAGCAGATGAATAAAAATCACCAAAGCTTCATTACTCACCTGTATATGCTTAAACATTTTCTTTTGTCTGCCCTCAAGAAGATCAAGCTTTTTCAACACCGTAAGATATTTGGATGCAATGGTGCTGATAGTCTTATCTGTAAACTTGTCTTTTAGCTCAGGTGTCCTAGATATAAGATCTTTTAAATACGCCACAATATCTTCTTTAGGAAAGGATACACGACCAGAAAAATAGTTTTTTACAAAAACATCACGTGTAAGTTCAAAAAACAATCTATTGGAAAGAGAAAATTGCCAGAAAAGTACAAGTTGTTTTGTCTCTAAGGGCATGTTATGTGTAAATAGTGATACAACCAATGCTTCATGCTTCTTATTTTGAAAATTCAAAAATGCAGATGTTGTCGCAGACAAAAATCGTTTTCGAGAATTTTCAGTTTTAAAATCAAATTCATTATGCTTAACAATCGCTTCTTCCGTTGCTTTTTTATCTGAAGAATACAATGCTACAACTTTGAAAATGAGCTGGTAGTCAGGTATGCTACCGATAACATTGATATCTGAGTTGTATATTTGTGGTTGCATGCTGCTATTCATTCAGGTAACCTTTTATAAAAAATTATTATATATGGCATAAAAGCACACCATTCTTTTGTCCGTATTATATCTTTTTAATCATAAATAATCACATACTCTTATATTAGACTTCTTGTATAACCCCTTGCAGCCTTAGCAAGTCATAGATAAGTTTGAGTGAGGCAGTTTATCTCTTGCGTAGCCTAAGCTACGGATGAGATGAACGCCCTTAGCTCAAGTTTATCTATGAGTTGCCCGCAGGGAGGAATTAGAAGGGGTTATGCAAGAAGTCTACTTAAAAATTCTTAAAATTCTTTTTTATGAAAAGCAGTAACTTTCTCATTTTTTAATATCGCATAATTAAAAACCCGTAATTTTTACTTGATGAAAGATCAATAGCTACAGATTAATATCAAAAATAATTTCCGTTCGAATGCCTTTTTTTATTATCTCTTTGAGAGATAAATTTTCAATCTCCATTTTCATAAATTCATCTATTGATTTAATATTATTTTCTGCCATAACTTTTAAGACAAGACCTCTATATGCTTTTGCCCAGTGACTCACAACTTTATCATTTTTTAAAAACTTTAATGTAACATACTCTGAACTTGGCTTATAAAATTTGCTATAAAAGTCAGCTCTTAAATCTAAATATGGCTCATTATTTAAAGCTTCATCTAAACTCTTGGAAAAGTATTTTTTATAAAATACCTCGGGAGCAAAGCCATCAATTTTCTCACCCTGCTTTAATTTATATTCAGGAATTCCAATATCTCCAGCCAATACAGGACCAAATAAATTTGAAAAAATGATTGTATTTTGATCAATATAACTTTTAGCATCATTATCTAATGCACTATAATCGAGATAGTCAAATGCAACTCCATCATATCTATCAATCACTTTCATTAAAGGCTGACTATAAATATTTGCCTTATATTTTTTAAATTTTAAGTAATCTTTAATTCCAAAAAATCTACTCAGTTGTTCATCTGATGCGGAAGCAATATATTGCTGGTATCTATCTAAAACATCTTTTCTATATTCAAATAATTTTGGAAATAAAAAACTTTCCTCCCTAATTTTTTCATCTAGACCACCACTTTTTTTTGTTTCAGCTGGTGAAAATAATATTTTCATTTCTCTTCCTTGTTTTCTAAAAGTGTCGTTTCTTTCAAGTCAATAAGATTAGCAGAGGACTTATCAGATAATAAATTTAATATATGCTCTAACTTATTCTTTTGTCTATTATCTTTTTCTAATGACAAAATATTTTGATACACTGGTCGGAACCATTCCAAAATTTGATATTTATCTATACCATCAATTTCTTCAAAACAACTATTTCTTGCTGCATATCGAATGATTTTACCTACCAATTTTTCAGCTGCATCTTGAAAACTTTCATGTCCAAACTCTTTCAATTCTAAACTCTCATAGACAAGTTTCAATAATGAATGATCACTGTTTACTATTGAAGCCAAAGAAAAAACAGACTTTTCTTTCGTATCTTGTACTGTCAAATTTTTATTATCATTATTCGCAATAACAACATTTTTATCAAGCATTAGCCTTACTTCATCTAAAGCTTGTAAAATTTTAATCCATCCAAGCATTTCTTCCATCTCTATCTGTGCTGACTTTCTAATATTTTCATTATCCCCTGGATTACCTTTTTTCCTGTTTTCTATAATTAGATTGCCATATTTTGCTAATCTGAAATTTTGTAAATTTATATGCATTGCAATTTCATGAATGTAGACTGGAGATGTCATAAAATAAGGACATAAACTGCAACGATTTTCTAATCCTTGCGGACATTGTGCTGATGTACATATACCATTTCTACGGAATGACCAAAATACTGGATCAGTTTTAGAAAAGTCTTCTAATTCATATAAAGTAAGCTCTGTTTTATTAAGGTAAGACCCAATACTAACAAAGTTTCTTTCTTCTAAAAATATTAAAAGCTTCTCTGGTGATTTTTCATTTAAAAATTCTTTTGCAGTGGCTTCAATATTGTTAATTAATTTTCTTCCAGCTTCAGCTAATGTACCGTTACCTATATCAACATTCTCTAAATCATTCCACATTTCTATCATTTTCTGAATATCTAACTCAACGTAAACACTTTGAAGCACATTCATGTCTATATGTCCAGTTAGCAGGGCAACTAATCCCATTGGCATTCCAGCATTAGCATACTTTGTGGCTCCAGTATGGCGCAAGGAATGCAAATCATATCTTACTTGAAACTTTTCCATATCTCCTTGCGATAATATATCTACATCTTCAGGTTTTGAGGGAATTGCTATATTTGACACAGGAAATATCAATAGTATATTTTCTTCATTTTCTTCATTATTGAATTCAATTTGTGCTTTCAGGAGTACTCGCTTCCAATACTTCATATGCTGCTCTTCGGAATAAAAAGAATTACCCTTGGCATTTGGAAATAGTGGTAAAATTCCTTGTGGATTTTGCTTGTCATATTTAATGCGCTTCAAATATGGAAAATGGATCTTGACATATTGTGTTAATTTCTCGAGTAGTTCCAAATTATCGCCCCAAATATTTGGTGCTATATATGGAGTTTTTCTTTTTTTCTTTTTATCATGTGTAAAATGATATCCTGTAGTATCTCCCTTGTCGTTTTTCACCAAAAATGAATCACAATCTGCAAGCCTAAAATTGATTCCTCTTGCTGGAATATAAAGATGTGCTAAAAGAATTAAAGGCTCAAATGGAGCAACATAATGATAATGTTTCCACCACCCAGTAAACTGTTCATCAATATTCAATATCTTATGATAATTACTCTTTGGTGGTCTATTTCTAAGAATATCTTCAATTTTAATCAAAGCATTTGGATTAGTTATAGGAGCTCTCTTTTGCCTAATATTGGTATCTATACTAGTATTTTCAAAAACAGGTTTTTTATCTTTTAAATTTCTAATTGATATGTATTTTGAATTTTCTGCAAATGCAACTATTAAAGGTGTAAATCTTCCATCTTTTGTATTCGAAGAAAGTCGCTGATTTTGAATAAATTCTTGGTAAGTTAAAATATTTTTTTCATCGGGAAAGTTAAATAATCTATATAAAAAATCTTCTGTAATAACCCTGTTGGCATAATTTTCTTCTATAAAATCAAAAAAATAGGCATACTGTGTAGACCAATTTTTATATACATTTTTTTCTCTTGAGTAACTTCCTAACTTGCATGCCCTATTCATAGCTTCATTAAATATTTTGATTAAGCTATTATATTTTTCTTTTTTTATATATTTATGATAATTATCAACATATATATATTGCGGTTTGTCGAATTCAATACTTGCCCCAAGTGTATTAAGAATTTCACTTACTCGTTTAAAATCATGCTCACTTCTTATTTTTATTTCATACAAATCAGAGTATTTAATGGCTTCTACAGGGTAATTTACAGGTAGTGTCAGTAAAAAAAATTGAAAAATTCTTTTATATTTATTATCTTTAATATTTAATCTTTTTTCTTTAATTGCCTGAAATAGTTGCCTGTTTGCATTATGTGATTTGATAAAATATGGTAGTTCTTTTTGTACTTTTTTTTCACTATAGCAAACATCATACACATAAGAAAATGGCATCACTATCTGATTTATTGCATATAAATAAAGTAAAAAGCCGATATACATATTTTGCATATGAATACCATATGATTTATTTGCGGACTTGCTGGTAAGCATACTCAATTGTACAAGCTGAACAAATGATATGTTGTTGATATTTAACTTTTTATGACTAAGAGTAATGACTTGTTTCTTTTCTGTATCTATTTTTAAGGTATTATTGTTATTTAATAAACTATTTTGAACATTAATACGTTCTTGTGACAACCATTGAATATATATGTCGAGATAAATTTTCCAATAGTTTTCTAGCTTCTCTTCTAGTTTTTTATCTATATAAAATACATCATTTTTAATACTATTTACTTTCTGAATATTATCAACTGAATCTACTTCTTCTACTTTATATGGTAATTTATTGTTACTAAAATAATGTAATACTTCTTCAACGTGGTAATTTTTATTTTCTTGAATATTATCGATACTAATTATTTCTATATCATAATTGTCTTTTAAAAAACTTTTATAACTTTTAACTATCTCAATATCAACTGTTCTATAGTTGCTGTTAGTATATTTACGCAGTTCTGAAGCGGTAAGCTTATATATATTTTTTTTCATATAATGCTTTGCTGTTTCAATCATAATTTCTTTATCTGTAATATTTAAAGCTTTTAATCTTTTTGTGCTTTTTATATTTTCAATTTTTATTTTACTTTGGATATAATCCAAGTTGTTGTCTAAAGTACTTCTTGATATTTGTCCATATTTTTGAGCTATTTTATGTAGCTGAGTTACGCTTGTTATTTTTATATTATTGTCAATGACATCAGTTAATGTCTTATCTATTATCTTTTTTTTATTTATTAATACCTCTTTAACTGTAGAAATTCCATTCTCTTTCAACAGCTCACGGAGACCAAGTTTAACTATCTCTGTTTCCCGTAAAGTTACTTCATATTTTTCTTTCATCAAGCTGATCAACTTTTTGTTTGTAATACTACTTATCTTTTCTTCTAAGAGGTATTTAATAAATTTTGGGAAATATTCTTGCTTTTCTTCTTTGCTTAGTTTGCAAGATAGAACATCATGTTGTTTTAGTATCTTCCTAATTTGTAAGTTCTCAAATTGATCACTTTTTAGAAAGCAGCCTTTCTCTTTAAATCTTTCGATTATTTCTTTAGTTGTTATTCTTACTAATCCTACATCATTAATCTCTCGCAAAATATTTTGAAAAATATTTTTCTTTTCTTCAAATGTATGAGCTTTCATATTATTCCTAGTTCTTTCAATAAATCTCTTGTTGCCATCAAGGAACCTGTTTCTGTTATCATGTTTTCACTCTCATCGTCAATATACGCAGCACCATCTTTAATTAAATATCTATATGCATCCACAAGTAAACTCTTAAAATCAAATTTATGTATTTCAATATTAAGTGATCTGTTTTTCATATTTATATTTTCATTATCAAATATTTTTTTAAATATTTTTACTTCATCATATTTTTGTGCCAAAATAGTTTTACACTTATGCAACTCAAAAGCCAAATCACCTTCGCTCAAATTAAGCTTGTTTTGCTTTTCTTTAAATATATTATTTTGAATTTTATGGGTGGCAATAATTTGTTTATAATGTTTATTTTTTGAAATTGCTGAGGGAGAAATAACTGCATTTACTTTCTTATCTTTTTCTTCTGCCAAGTTCCCCATAGTGACACATATATTTTTATAAGAAAAATTTTTATCAGACTCATATATATAGTGCAATGATTTTTTTAAAAGCTCTTCTGTCTGTTTTGATCTTTTTTCTCGATACTCTCTTGAGTTATCATTTTGACTTCGTAAATCATCTTTCTTTTGCATTTTTCAATCTCCTGTTTGTATTATTATTTACTAGTATTTGCTGATCTATCATAGCTTGAAAATATGTTCCAAGTTCAATCTCAATATCCCAAGGGCGATTAAAATAGACATCCGTACTACTTGGATTTTTATGTCCCATGGCATTACTAGTAAACCACCGTATGCAATGTGCTCTTTCTGGTTCACTCATAATCAACTTCGCTTCAAATGTAGCCATGACACTTCCAAACATATGTCGTAAAGAGTGAATACTCAAGCCATCTAATTTATATTTAAATTCAGGGTGTTTTTCTTGTAAAATTTTTAAGTGCTTTTTAAATGTCTTATGTACTTCGTCTGCTGTTAATCTCTTTCCAGTAGATCGCACAAAAAAGAATGGGTGACTAGGTTTCCTTAGGGCTTCAGGCAATGGCTTATAGTCTATGAGGGTATTAAAATACAATTGTTTATAATTATCGCTTAACCAAAATAATTGCATTCTACTTTTATAGTTAGTTGGTATTGGGTATTTGAACCCAAATTTATTGTGTTCCTTATTTATATCAATATTAATATTATAGTTTTTTTCTAAAAAAATTTTTCTTCCTATTCCATGAAATCCCAATTGTTCATTAGAAAATGGATCAATCAGCCATACATTTTGTGAGGTATAATCCATGTCATAAAAAGTTAAATTAAGTGTCTGACCAATCCTAGCTGAACAAGCTCCACATAGAAGATATATTAATCTTTCTCTAGGTTTAGCTATTTTTAATAGATCATCAAAAAGTTTAAAAGCAAAAGCTTTAATATCTCCTTTTACAGGATTTTCATATGATGGTAAAATAGACTCATTATCTAGAAGAATATTTTGCATATATTTAAACATCTTCAATCCATAGCTAGAGCCTTTATTATGTTTAGCTTGTTTACTATAAGCCAGAAAGTTTGTTTCTAAATTATAATCTTCTGATTTAAAAGTATTCATATATTTAAAAAATGATTCAACAGCTCTTTTTTCTTTTTCAATTGTAGAAGATTGCTTTGGTTTTGATTCATACAAAACATATTCTATTTCTTCATTAAACCCATCAACACGAGACACATGCTTTATCTGAAAACCAAATTCAAGTGCTAGCAAATAACGAGCAAAATACAACTGTATATCTTCGTCGTCTTCAACTTCACTACACAAAGACCACAACCAAAAATGATGCAAAGAATCCAACTTGTTTTTAATTGTCAACAATTTATTTCTTTTTACTTTTTTCAAATAGTTATAATATCTACTTAAGCCAACTAATTCGATCTCAATATTATCAACTATAATCATTGCATATGCATATTTATTAGTTACTACTAACATTATTACTTCTTTATTCATTAATATATAGTTGATAGTATAATACTATATAACTTCTATTTAACTTAAAGATAAATATAGTATAATGACTCAATTAAAGTATTTTGTAACTTATACATTCAATTTACTATTATATATAGTTGATAAAATCCCATACTATAGATTCAAACAAGGCTCCACTATTGAGGAATTTAAGCCAGAAAAATTTTATAAAGAAAACTTTACTGATACTCTTGATAATTTTATAAATGATGATTTAGTTATAGATTTAAGAGCCGGTTTTTATGAGAAATTTTATACGCTTACATGTAAACATATTACTATGAAATTTATTAAAAATGGAAAAGTTGTAAGTCATTGGGCAAAAGCTTATCGTGGCATTGTTCTTAAAGAGCTAGCAAAAAGACAGCCAAATAATATAGAAGAGTTTGAAATGATTAATTTTGATGCTTTACATGTAAAAGAAATTATTGATAAAAAACTAAAAAGAGAATATGTTTTTGAAATAGAGTAGTGCGTTTTTACACTACTCTATACTCATCCTGCTAATATATTTTAGTTACTCTCTAAAGCTCTTACTCCGAGATTTCCATATCTATGATAGCTATGTGAAATACTCTGCTCACCAAAGTAGTTTAGAAGCTCCAACCTTCCTTCCATCATAGGCTTTCCTCTGACGATAAATTTAGCAATCTTTGCAGCTTCTGTAAATACATACTTACTCACTTTGGAAATATCAGAGTAAATAAGTCTATCTACATTTTTGAAACACTTAACAAACTCTTTTTCATTTTCTCTCACCAATTTATCTGATACATTAAAAAGCGTATCTTTGTTTTCATAAATAAAAGATACAACACTATTTTCCAATGAGGATTCTATGCTTACATGTAGAGATACTCCACTAACTTTTGCTGCTAAAATCCTACTTACAATATCAAATAGTGTGTCACCTTTTGTCACACGAACAGCGACTCGCCCTAAAGGTAAATAACGAAAAATATTGTCTTCGCCACGAAGTTTAAAGTAATCATGCTCTACTTTAAACTCATCTTCAAAATTTTTCAAGTAGCTTTGAATCGCGATACTTAATTTTGAAAAATCTTCTTTAAAAGATTTATGAGTATTTGTTTCAACTTCTTTATTCCAATTTTTTACAACATCTACCAAGGGATGAAAATATGTTTTATCTACTTTAGGTGCGCTAACTTCTTCAAAGTTTATAAACTGTGTAACATAACTAAAAGCACCAGCTTTTCTACCAGCACCTATGGCAGATTTTCCCATACCACCAAATGGTTGACGAAGAACTATCGCTCCTGTTGTGCCACGATTTATATATAAATTGCCAGCTTTTACATTTTCTTTCCAATAATCAGTCTCCCTAGCATCCAACGATTCAATTCCAGATGTAAGTCCATATCCAGTTTTATTAACAAGTTCGACTGCATGTTTCAAATCTTTTGCACACATTACTGAAAGTACTGGTCCAAAAAGTTCATTCATGTGACAAAAGTTTCCATCTTTAACTCCCCATTTAATTGCTGGTTGCAACATATATTCATTGTCCTGTACATATGTCGGCTTCAATAACCACTCTTCACCATTTTCAATAGTTTCAGTTGCTTTTTTTAAATTTCCATCCACTTTGTTTGCAAGGGTTCCAATTCTATTTACATAATTCCAAACAGACCCTACCTCTAAACTCTGTGCAGCATCTTTTAATGCTGACTTAAACCCTTCATCATTATATACTTCTTCTTCAAGAATTAAAAGTGAAGTTGCAGAACATTTTTGACCAGAATTGTTAAATGCTGATGCTACAACATTTTTAATAGCTTGTTCACGATCAGCCATAGCTGTAACTATAGTTGCATCTTTACCTCCAGTTTCAGCTGCTAGATATAAATCTGGTCTAGCTTTAAGCATAGAATATGCAGTATCTTCACCACCAGTTAAAACAACAAAGTCAACTTTTGGATTTTCAATTAGATGCTTACCCGCTAAACTGCCAGGTGCTGGAACAAATTGTAATGTATTTTTACTAATTCCAGCAGCCCAATAACACTTACAAAGCTCATAAGCACAAAGTGCTGCTGCTGAAGCTGGTTTAACAATAACAGTATTACCTGCAGCAAGTGCCGCTGAGATTCCACCTATAGGAATAGCAATAGGGAAATTCCAAGGAGGAGTAATAACACCAACGCCGCGACCAGTAAATTTTAAGTTTTTGAAGTTATTAAAATAATCTGCACTATATCCGTAAAACTCTAAAAAATCTATACCTTCACTAACTTCTACATCTGTCTCAGTTATAACCTTCCCAACTTCTGCAGAAGCAATACCAATCAAATCTAATCTCTTTTTTCTTACTTCATTGGCAACTTTTGCAAGCATCTCAAAACGAGCCTCATGCGTCATACTTCTCCAGCCATCTGGATCATCATAAGCCACATCAACCGCTTTTTCTAAATCATCCGCTGTAGGAATAGTGTATTTTCCACAAATAACACCCTCTTTTAATTGAGACTTATCTACTACATCTTTTACTTTACGACTGTCTGTTAAATCTTCACCACCAACTACAACAGGAGCAACTTCTAGTTCTTCACCTTTTTTCTTCATCCACTTTGTACGGATATCTTTAGCCCACTGTTTGTTTGGAGGTAAGATAAAGTCAGTATCAGCCTCTCCATGGTAATCTTTTGTATAAAAACTACCTCCTTTATAGTCATCCCAATTTTCAGTAAGTCTATTTTGAGTTCTTTTTGCACCAATAAAAAGTTGTTTCTTATTTTCAAAAGAGTCCTTAAACTTCTGCTTTAACATATCCCAATCTTGGCTACCTGCTTCAAGCCCAAACGAATAGCGAATAAAGTTATCTTTTCCCGTATTTTCATCAAATCTTCTAACAAGATAAGCAATAGCATTTGTAAACTGTTCTTTTTTCGCAGCAGGCCCATAAAGAATAACTTCTCCACTAAGTTCCTTAATAGCAACTCTAGCAGATTCGCTCATACCTTCAAGCATCTCCATTGAAAAGTATTCCATAACACCATTCTCTTTTGCGGTTTCATATCCATAAGCAAGTTCAAAAAGGTTGTGAGAGGCAACACCCAGATTTACATATGGTGCATTCTCAGGACTAAGTGCATACTCCAACATAACTTTATAATTGCTATCTGTATCAATTTTTTTAGTATATGGACAAGTTTTCCAATGTCTTAAACCTGCTTCAGTCTGTTCCATTTCCATATTTGCACCCTTTACAAGCCTTATTTTTATAGGAGCTCCGCCATCTTTAACTCTTTTTTTGGCCCAATCTGTAAGTTTTACCTGCCATAAATGTGAATCCGGAAGATATGCTTGAAGAACAATACCAGCTTTAAAATTTTTAAATTCTGGCTGACCTAATACTCTTTCAAATGTCTCAACTGTTAAAGATAAATCTCTATACTCTTCCATATCAAGATTTATAAATTTATTTTCTTTTTTACCTTCGCTATTTGTAAAAGAGTATTTTTTAGCTTGTGCAAAAATCTTTGCAAGCCTAGTTGAAAATTCATCTATTGTGTTCTCATAAGATACAGGATTTATCTGTGAAAAAAGAGTTGATATTTTTATGGACATATAGTCAATATTTGGATTTGCAAGTATATTTATATATTTTTCTATTCTCTCTTGCGCCTCTTTGTCTCCTAAAACAATTTCACCAATCATATTGATATTTACTCTTGTTCCTTCTGCGTGCCTCTTCTTTAGATGAGCATTTAGTAAATTATCTTCGCCTTTTAAAACTACAGTATCTGTATCGTCTCTAACGCTTTTTATGAAAAGCGGTACGGAAATATCAGGAAGATAAATACCAACATTTCTAAATAAAAATATTAGAAATTTTTCAGGAGTTGAAAAAAAGGTCGCCATACCATACTTAGAAAAGATATAATCTACTTGATCTGCCACTCTTGCGCTATTTTTTGTTCTAAAACTCTGATCCATAAGGTCAATCAAAAGAACTTTATCTAAAGGACGAGCAAACATTTTCTTCATTTTTTCATGAAAGTTTTTTTCAAAATTACTTATCTTATCTGTAGCCCTAAGTTGCCATTTTTCTGCTAAATCGATTGCTCGATTCATTATGACTATATCATTTTCCATTTCTTCTCCTTCTAATAACTAATCTTATATTTATACTACTATAAGTAGTCCTAAATATACTTTATAAAAATAGGGCAAAAAAATTTACATATTTTTTATTTATATTGATAGACTTCCTACATAACTCATTGAAAGAAGTCTAATGCCTTTTTAGTGAAGAACCTTGCTTAAGAACTGTTGTGTTCTTTCTTTCTTTGGGTGTTCTAACACCTCTTGTGCTGTTCCAATCTCTTCAATAATCCCTTGATGAAAAAATGCAACTTTATCTGAAACTTCTTTTGCAAATGATATTTCATGTGTAACACAAATCATTGTCATCCCATCATCACGAAGCAATCTAAGTGTATCTAAAACTTCTCCTACTAATTCAGGGTCAAGTGCCGAAGTAACTTCATCAAACAACATATAAGAAGGCTCCATTGCAAGAGCTCTTGCAATTGCAAGTCTTTGTTGTTGTCCTCCTGACATTCTAGATGGATATTCATCTAACTTATCTCCAAGACCTACATGTATAAGCTCTTTTTCTGCAACACTAAGTGCTTCTTGTTTACTTAATCCTCTTACAACTTGAGGCGCAAGTGCAGCATTTTCTAAAACTGTTAAATGAGGAAAAGAATTCCACTGTTGAAAAACCATACCCAACTTTTCTCTTAATTTATCTTTATTGGTTTTTTTGTTGTGCACATCTATGTCATCAACTATGATTTTGCCACTATTGATAGGCTCAATTGCATTTATACAGTACAAAAGTGTAGATTTGCCACTTCCACTTCCTCCGATTACACTTACTACTTCACCTTTTTTTACATCTAAATCTATACCTTTTAGTACTTCTAATTCTCCAAAAGATTTGTGAACCCCCCTAATCTGAATCATATTGCCATTTTCCTTTCTACATGTTTTCCATAAAGTGATAGTGGATAAGAGATTATAAAATAAAACAATCCTACTCCTAAAAGTATCATTAGTGGTTGTTGTGTTCTTGATATCAATTGTTCTGAAGTTCTAAGTAACTCCATGTAACCTATGACTGAAACCAATGCTGAATCTTTTATAACACTTAGTGCTACGCCCAGCCAAGATGGAAAAACAGCTCTCATTCCTATAGGTAATCTGATATACCATACAGTTTGCCAGTATGTCATACCTAACGATCTAGCTGCTGTTCTCATGGAAGGCAATACACTTTCAAACCCACCGCGAAAAACTTCACTCATAAAGGCCATTGTATAAAGTGAAAGTACAATTGAACCTGCAAAAAATGGATCTAATGGATGTCCCATAGCTCCTATATAAGTGCTAAAAAGTATAAGTTGAATAATAAGTGGTACAGATCTTAATATATCTAAAATATTTCCAATAATAATATTTGCAAACCTATTTGATTCTGCCCTTAAAAAACCAATCACTAAGCCTAGTACTGTCCCTATTATTATTGCTACTAATGAGATATATACTGTATTTAAAATACCTGTCAATATAAAACCTGAGTCATGCCAAGATAAAGGAGTAAAAAGATTCATTATATGTCTCCTTTAAAAATTCTTTTCGAAATTAAATCTGCCGAAATAAGTACAAATTTTGTTATAACAAAATACATAGCAGCTGCTACCATAAAAAATTCTAGTGTCCTAAATGACAAAGATTGCAATCTTTGTGTTTCACCAGAAAGTTCGTTCATGCCAACCAAGATACCAAGTGAACTCATCAAAATAGACCAAACAAATTGATTTGTTAGCGGATAATATATCCTTCTAAACATTTGTGGTAAAATAACATGCCTATACACTTGAAAAGTAGTCATACCAAGCGACTTGGAAGCGCTATATTGTGTTTTAGGAATAGATTGAAAACCTCCCCTAAATGTTTCTGCCAAGTAGCCTGAATTGACAAATACTAAAGCACTAAATACTGCTAAATATGGACTTAAATGTATTCCAAAAGCTCCTAGCCCAAAATATGCCATATATATTTGAAAAAGAGCAGGTGTATTTCTTGCTATTTCTATCCAAGTATTGGCTATACCGTACAGTATTTTTGAATCACTCATTTTACCTAAGGCAAGAAATATAGCTATAATTATACCAGCAAACATTGATAAAATAGATACATGTAAAGTAGTAAATGCACCACTTAAAAGCTGTGGCATAGCCTTATATACTACTCCCCAATAAAAAACGTAATCCATATATTCCCTTTTAGCTTCTTTGTAAAACCCTAAGTTAAAACTTAGGGTTTTACAAAGAAGCTTATTATTTTGTTGTCATCTTTTTGCTGGGCTAGCCCAGCAAAAATTCACACGCTACTAAAGCACAACCTTTCGGTCATAGCCTAGCTTATTTATTATCTCTCAATGATTTAATCATATCTGCTGAAACTGGAGTTCCAAAATGCTTTATATGTAAAGCGTTTAATCTTCCATCTCTAATCTGGTGAACCAAAAATAGGTTTAAATATTTAATCCAAGTCAGTTCACTTCTTTTAGCAATTAATCCAACAACATCATCATAATTTGGCACATACGGTCCTGCAACAAATCCATCAAATTGGCCTGAAGCTAACTTCGTTGCTATATTAGTGTTTGTAGAAATAAGAGCATCAACTTTACCTTGGTGCAAACCTAAAAATGCATCATTTTCTGATTTAAATGAAGTATAGTTTGATCTTCCCCATCCTTTTGAATCTGCATATTTAAAATACTCGGTCTCGTAAGTTGTTCCTAAAGCTGCTCCTACTTTTACATTTTTAAGGTCAGCAAAAGATGCCATTTTAACGCCTTTTTTTGAAATTACTTGAAACTTAAAAACAAAATACGGAGATGAAAATCCAACAGATTTTGCGCGCTCTAATGTATCAGAAGTAGATCCAACAACAACATCAGTTTTTCCTGAAATCAGTGAAGGGATTCTATCTCCCCAAGTAAGATTTAAAACATTAGATTTTACACCTAAAACTTTTGCTAAATCTTTACAATAATCAACATCAAAACCAGCTGCCTTATTATCTTTATCTGTATATCCCATAGGTGGAAAATCGAGAACAACACCACAATTAAGTGTACCTCTTTTTATTACATCATCAAGTTTATCTGCACTTGCTACAGAAAAAGCACCTACTGTTGCAATTACTGCAACTACTAACGAAATTTTCTTTACTAACTTCATATTTTTTCCTTTAAATTATATTACATAGTTTGGGCTATAAGGATTAAACTGGCTCAACAATATAGCAACCAGCACACCATTCTCCGCCATCATCTGACTTACGTACATCTCCCCCTTCAAAAGTTGATTTTAAATTTTTATAATTTGCTACTACTTTATCGAAATTATTAATAATATTTGGAATCCTATTGCCAAGCTTTTTTCTAGCAACATTTGATATATCAGAATAAAATGCAAATACTCCATAATCTAATGTAGAACTATCTAAGGTATCTATTTTTATTATTTTACAAATTCTATCGATTTCATCTATATACTCACTTTTAGAGTTTATAACGCCGCTTTTAATGGCAATAATAACTCTTGAAACAGAATCATTATCATTTTTATGCTTACATCTTTCATCTAAAGTAATACTAAAATCTCCTTGTGTTAGAGAGTTTTTTTGCATATATTCCAAAAAAGAATCCCTCATTGGTAATGAACATCTAAGTATATCTGAAACAGTTGCATCAATAAATATTTCTGGAGCATTTTCAATCAAAGCGATTTCTTGCGCTATATGAATTGTTATGATTTTATGGGGACCATATGAAAGTGGCAATCTATCATTTGTCCAATACAAAAAGTTTTTTCTTGCATTTATTATGCCATCTAATATTGCTTTTATAACAGCATTTTTGCTAGGAAAGTTATCCATGATAATTCTCTTCGACTTCTTCAATGACACCACTTTCAAAAAGTGTCTCTTCAATAAGTTTATTTTTAGATATATTTAAGGCATTTGATAATTTACTCAAAGCATCATCTAATCGTGAATCTATTTTTATAGTCAACTGTGCAATGCTACGCTTGTTTCTACTTTTATTAATAACATTTTTAATAATTGCTCTATCAAACTTTTGCTTTGCCAAAATATACCTTTTATTAAAAAAAATTAGAACTATAAAAAGTAGTACTTTTTATATATTATAATATAGTATTAATCTTGTTACATAAAACTTAAACAAATAGTATATTATTATAGTCATTTATACTATTGTTACTAAAAGTAACAATTACCTTATTATTATAAAGTCAGCAGTAAATCTGTGTTTAAAATTTTCATATGATTGTATATCTATTTTTTTTCTTTCTATCAATTTATTATAATTAATTAAATTATAAAACCCATATTCATTGAACATAAATATTAGTTTCAGATCTACCCTTTTATCTATTGGTAATACTTTAGTACTTAAATTATCTAAAACTAAAGGTGGTTTATTATCATCAAAACTGACACTTAGAACCATATGGTCTCCACCTATATACTTCTCTTTAACAGCACTCAAATACATCTTTTTTTTTGAAATACCGAGTCTCTCTAGTGAGTACATCTTAGCAATAACATAGTCTTCACAATCTCCACCTTGATTAGACAGAAACTCAAAAGGAGTAGCCCAATATTCATCTTTATTATAAGTATAGGCATCATAGTGAGAATTTAATTGATTGATGTAGGAATTTACTCTTGTTAATTTTGTTTTATAGTCTTTATTTTTAATACTATTTAGAAATCGTACATAATCTTCTATTATTCTATAACTTCTTGAATCTTTTTTAATTTTATGCAGATAATAAGGGTTCACATAAAACTCTCCAGATAATAAAAAGCTGGTTAGTAAAAATAAAATAATCGAAACTTTATAAATAAATTTAAAATTCATAACTCCCCTATTTTTATGTAAAGAATTTTTCATATTTATGATAACATAAAAACAGAACAATAATTGAATTTGAATGATAAAAAATAAATTAAGAAGAAGAAGATTAAAAATAACGAACCCGGCGGCGACCTACATTTCCACAACAGTAAGCTGCAGTATTATCGGCGATGAAGAGCTTAGCTTCTTGGTTCGAAATGGTACAAGGCGTTTCCTCTTCTC
>Ga0256840_1002330_pt1 | contig 16844 bp, 17 predicted proteins | sample 355202metaG_FD_185969 | JGI IMG/M metagenome (GOLD analysis project Ga0256840, IMG submission 185969) | Hydrothermal vent microbial communities from Mid Atlantic Ridge, Atlantic Ocean - 355-202 | ecosystem: Environmental > Aquatic > Marine > Hydrothermal vents | place: Atlantic Ocean: Mid... | reverse complement strand
ATATAGTTTTCCATATACCATTTTTCATCTTTGGTTTTCGGAAACTTATACTACAACTATTTTATTATATGTATGTTGTAGTATATATAGTTTTCCATATACCATTTTTACATTTTTACATTTTTACATTTTTACATTTTTACATTTTTACATTTTTACATTTTTACATTTTTACATTTTAACATTTTAACATTTTTACATTTTTACATTTTTACATTTTTACATTTTGACATTTTGACATTTTGACATTTTTACATTTTCCAACTATATTAATTTAATCAATATAAACAATTATGTATTTATATATAATTTAAATCTATAATAATACATATTTTAATAAAATATTAGTTATTTATTAATTATTTATTATTAGTATATCTAATTAGTTCATATTATATGAACATTTTCAGTTTAAAAATAAGCTATAATAGGTTGTATTTTCAACCATAACATAATATTTTATTACAAAATAACTTAATTATTCATTTATTTTAATATTTAACTATAATAAGATTGTATAGTTAATATCTAACCTAATGGAAACCATATAGAAGTATCTATAAGTGTGGTCAATAAAATAATAGTTTAACTATTAAAGAAAAACACACTTATAGATAGGAAGCATTGAGCTTATTTTGACAATATAAAAATATACAATGTATATGAAGCAATTTATTAACCATAGCTCATTATTTCTATAAACTTTAATGTAATATAAATTTAATTAAATTAAAATTATATTAAATAAAAATTAAACTAAATAAAACTTATATATAATAATTCAATCAACGGTTTAATTTAATTAAACTAAATAAAACTTTAATTAACCACAATTTAAATTTATACTTATAATATAATAGAATATACAACTTTAATTTAATTAAACTAAATAAAACTTAAATTAACCACAATTAACCATAATTATATTTAAATTTGATATATACCTATAATACAATTAAATATACAATTTTAATTTAATTAACCACCATTAAACTATTAATTAACCATAATTTAAATATTAATAACCATAATTATATCAAACAATTAATATATGGGTATATTATACCTTATTTGATTAAATGGGTTAGAAAATAACATAAATTTATAAAGGGGTGGTTTATTGATTACCATTTGTAAAAATATTGGTAAATTATAGATATCTATTTAATATTGTAAAAACTTTGTATAATTGCTCTGATTTTGAAATAGAAGTTAAATTGTGGGTATTTTCAATAATTTAGTGTAAAATTTTTAGGTTTATAAAATTTTAAGGAAGCTTTTTCTTTTAATCTTTAATTAAGGGCTTAATTTATAAAAAGAGCTTTAACTATCACATAAAGTTAAATTAAAGTTTAAAATTGATAAAAAAAAATAAATATGCTATAAAAGCACTTCTTTACTCAATTAGGACTGCATATTCATCTGAATCCTCTAAATATACCTTAACTACTGCATTTGTATGTCCTGTTTCATCAGATGAAGCTAAAACAACCAACATACTGCTTATAGGGTTTCCAAACGCTGTTATTTTATTTAAACAGCCTTTATTAACCCTATTTTTATATTCTGAAACATTATCTACATAATACCCCCTATCGGAGCAATATTCATGTAAATATATAGTTTCTGAGCTTAAATTACCTTCTAAATCTATTGTTTTAAGCTCCTCGGAGTATTCCTTTAAAATTATACCACCACAACGCCCACATATTGAATATAAGGCTTCATCATCATTTAAATCATTAAAGGATATAGCTTCATTGTCGTTTGCGTCAATGTAGTAATATCCATTACTAAAAATGTCATCTCCAATTATTAAGCACTCGGATAAATCAACCAATGCTCTATACCCTTCATTTACTAAATCAACACATAAATATTCTATCTCTCCAATAGAATAAACAGCTCCGTACTCTATTTCTTCATATGGTGTAATTATGGAGCTTATTCCATCAGGAGTAAGTAAATCATACTCATACTCCTCAGAATACATTTCATCTATCCCCATTGGTCCATAACTACCCAAATATACCCCTTCTGTTGAGTCAAACATTACATCTCCAATATTAGAGTGTATGTAGCCGTCATACTCCCTGTAATTAAAGAATGTGTCCATATAAGGCACATATATATCATTAGGAGCCTCGAAATACATATCCTTAATATCTTTTATTTTAACCCCTTCAAAGCCTGCATAGCCTTCTAATGCATCATTGTAGGCTGCAAATCCCTTTGGGGCTAAATATTCAAACATATACTCCCTTAATTCTACATTTGCATACATTCTGTCCAAATATATGAATTCTAAGGCTTCTGATGCGTCCCTATCCTCGTTTAATTTTTCGAGGTCATATACCTCATCTGAGTAGTGTATTTCGATATTATCCCAAATTATAGCCCTTCCGACTACCATATCCTCAAACATAGCAGGAAGTCGTAGTGTAGCTAAAAATACCTTAGCATTAACTTCATAAAAGAATTCAGGGGATAAAAACTGACCATTTACATATTTATCGGTCATACAACTTATAAATGGTTTATCGAAGTATAACCGTCCTGAATATGCAGTTTTTAAGTCCTCATAGTCGTCGGATATCTTCATACTCATATATTTTCTAAAATATTCTAAAATCCGACTTTTTATTGACGGTATATCTAAATTTAAATTGTTTATACCGTCTAAGTGTCTTAAAAACTCAGATAATTTAAAGGTTCGGTCAGTATAACCTTCAAATGGCTTATATTCAATTTTTATGTGGTATGCATCCATTTTAAATTGATATGCACCATTAGGACCCCTTAAATTATCGTAATCGTTTAGAACCTCCCTTAAACACAATTCCAAAGATTTATCAACTCTTGATTGTGTTAATAAAGGATAATTCTTAGATAAATCCTTTTTTAGCTTATTATATTTGTTTTTAGAGGATTTCAGAACCTTATTAAAGGTATTTATACAAAGTTCTAAAACCCTTTCCTTATCATTAACCCCATTTAAGGACTTTAATTTACTAACGAAGCCCTTAAATGTGAGTAATTCAATAGGAATGTTAATTCCACAGCTATAATACTCAATGAAGCTTGGATATCGCTTCATATCATATTTAACAACTTCTGTGAATGTATTGTCATCGAAATTGTTAATTTCGTGCACAATTTCTCTATTATACCCGTTTATAACAAACATAACCCCTTTATATTCAAATTCAAAGGTTAAGTTTGTTCTAATCCATTCCTTAACCTTCATTATGTCTCTATCTCTTATTTTATGGCTAAATATAGCGTCCCTTAATTGTTCGGGACTTAATCTTTCCACAATTTGTCCTACCTCCTGATTAAACCTTCCTGATGGAGTATAGGACTGATATACTAAACTAACTTCAAATTCTGAGCCTATAATGTCTTTAATCCTTCTAAGAACACTATTTTTCAGGTCCTCTAAATCGTAGCCTGTTAAATACTTATTTTTAGGTTCTGAGGCTTCTACTTCTATATATTCAACTTTATCAGGTATATCAACTCCTGAAAAATCAAATAAGTCAATTTCTTTCTTTATACCGCTTCTTATGGTTTTTATACCACCCAAAGACTTATTAGATGTTTTATTTACCTCTTTTATTGTTTTAACTTCTACTCCTCCCAATTTATCTTTTGCTAATTGTATAGCCTTCTTTTTAGTGGTTCTACCACCATACTTTATTTTGAAGCTTTTTACAGCTCCATTAATTTTTATTTTTAATTTTACTTCTTTATCTAATTTATTTGATACTTTATTCATTTTACCACCTTCTTTTGTTGTTTTAACTTCTTTATTTTCTTTATTTGATACTTTATTAATTTTACCACCTTCTTTTGTTGTTTTAACTTCTTTATTTTCTTTATTTGATACTTTATTCATTTTACCACCTTCTTTTGTTGTTTTAACTTCTTTATTTTCTTTATTTGATACTTTATTCATTTTACCACCTTCTTTTGTTGTTTTAACTTCTTTATTTTCTTTATTTGATACTTTATCCATTTTTTAACCTCTTTTAATGTTTTTAATTCTTTATTTACCCTCCTATTACCTTAAAAATTCCTGTATATCTTTCTTTCTTATATAGTGCATAGTATAATATTGGTTGGTAATAGGAAGGATATCTGAGCTCTGATTGTTAAATAAACTAAAATCCGAGCTCAGATACTACTACAAAAGTAGTAAATAGTAGTAATATACTAATAGTATATATAAGTAACTACGAGGTATAATAATGTTCCAAATCGTAAACAGAAGGATATAATAGCTCGGATTGGTAAATAGTATAATTGATAAAAATAGTATAGGTATAGCATAGGTAGTATAGTGTAATATAATGTAGTATAGTATAGTGTAGGTATAAAATAAAATATAGTGTAATATGTGTGTGATAGGGCGTGTATCTTACATATATGTCAATTTTTAATTGATTAAACTAAACAATATATGATTAATTATAGTTGATTACAAATTATAAATTGTAATTATAGTATATTTTTAACTGATTAAACTAAACAATATATGATTAATTATAATTTAATAACAATTTTGTAATTATTATGTATTTTTTTTAACTGACTAAACTAAACAATATATGATTATATAGATATAATATTTATATATATTCATAAAAATAATTATTAGTGTAAGGATTAATATAAAGCATTATTTTACATTGTAAGGTTTTATTATAATCGAGTATATATCAATTTTTTAATTTGTTATATTTCTATTATAAATAACACATATGTTTCAACATCACAAACACTATATTTTACATAATTAAGTAATTCTATATATAGTTATAATATACATTGATGTTTATGGAAATAACGAGCTGCGGTTAAGAAATTGTATGATATTATGTAATAATTGTGTATAAATCTATCTGAGCTCAATGCTTCCTATCTATAAGTGTGTTTTTCTTTAATAGTTAAACTATTATTTTATTGACCACACTTATAGATACTTCTATATGGTTTCTATTAGGTTAGATATTAGTCATACAATCTTATTATAGTTAAATATGAAAATAAATGAATGTTTAATTTAAATAAAACTTAAATATTATGTTATAGTTAAAAATACAACCTATTATAGCTTATTTTTAAACTGAAAATGTTCATATAATATGAACTGTTAAATAATTGCATAAAATTACATTCGTCATATATATAGTATTAATAATAATATTTATTTGTGATAAAATGAAATTTGTGTTATTTAAAAATAAACTAATACCAATAAATACCACAGAATATTCTGTTTTAGATATGAATATTGATTATAATAAAATTCCAATGTCTAAACAACAATTGATTAAGGATATATTTAATTATCAACGAAATTTAGATATTTCGATAGATGCAATATGTAAATTATTAGATATAGAAAAAGATGATTATGATTATAAAGAATTTATTGAATTGATTGAATATGTTATAGGATACACCATAGAAAAATATGGTGATATTAAATGAGTAAATATACTAATTCTATGATATTTAACAATTTAAATAAAAAATCATTAAATCCATATATACTAAAATATAATATGGATAAACTAAATGTTGATACAATTGATGAATTATTAGATAAAATAAAAGAAATGTCTATTTTAGAATTTATAAAATTCGAGGAAGTATTTGAATTTAATTTAACAGAAACACAAAAGGAAGTATTAAGTAATATTTATGAAAATGATATATCAATTGTATTGTGTGGTAAAGGTAGTGGTAAAACATCATTAACATGTTCATTATTTAGATATATGATTATGCAGGACTTATTAAATACAGAAGGGTTGGGACATGATAGAATTGATTATGTAAATATGTGTTCTAACGCATCATCAGCAAGGGATACATTTTATAAGGAATTTTGCAATCAATTAGAAAAATCATTATTTTTTAAAATGTTTAAAAAAGATACTTTATGTAAAATTTATAGGAATGAAATACATTTTGGTAGTAAATATTTAGTTTTACACACACTTAATTCAATACAAAGTAGTTTTGAAGGTAAAAATATAAGATGTGGGGTTATAGACGAAATATCAGATGAACATTTTAAAAATGCTCGTAGTGTATTTGAGGATTTATGTGGGTCTGTATATACAAGATTTAATGATGGTAAGGTAATAGTAATAACATGGACAAGGTTTAGAACAGCAAATCCAATGTCTGATGTTGGTTATGCATTATATACAGAATATAATAAAAGTAAAAAAAATGATTTAAAAATATATACAACATTAAAATCACATTATGAAATGCGTGGAAAACAACCAAAAGGTTATGATAAAGATAACCCACAACATAGAAAGATGTATAATTGTGAAATGGCATCTGATAAAAACTCTATAATAGATGTTAGTAAAATAAATTTTATAGAGTTTCCAAAACTATTAGATTTAAAAATATATAATGATAATGAAGTTAAATTTGAAGTAAAGAATAAAATAAAAAAACCAGACGGTAAGGTTTATTGTCATATAGATACATCTCTGGTTAGAGATAGAACTGTAATAGCACTATATTATAACAACATAATAGAAATACATGTTATTAAACCGGATAAAAAAAATTCATTAGAAGTATCTTATGATAGTTTAGAAAAGTTATTAATAAAACTAAGACCAATATGTGAAAAAATTTCTATGGATAGTTTTAACTCAGCATTATTTAAACAACGGTATAAAGTAGTAGTAAAATCTTTTAATCAATTACAGCAATATAGAGCATTAATGTCATTTAAAAATAATTTACACAGAATAAAGATAATTTCAGATAACAATAAAGATGATTTATTAGATGAGTTATCATATATATACATAAATAATTCTTCTAATAAATGGGAATATTTAAATAAATCAAAATCATCGGATATTGCAGATGCTATATTTTATGTATCTATGTTAGCAAATGATACAATAAATATAGATAAAAATAACAGTGTAGTTGGTTTTAATTTATAATATATGGTGTTATTTATATGAAAAAATCATTTATACCACAATTTGAGATAGACAAACATGTTAATGATGAAAAATTATTTAAGGAATTTTTAAAATATGAAATAACAAGGATAAAAGATAGTATAGATGTTTTATTCATTAAAATTAGATATAATGCTATATTTATTGTAGATTTACATAATAAATATAATATACCACCAGATATAACAGTATCATATATATGTAAAAATAGACCTATATATGAAATATACAAGTTAAAAAGAATTAATAATATGATAAACGGTAGTGTGTGGCATTTATACAATAACATAATAAATGATAGTGTTGATATAACCAGTTTTTCTAACCGTGTTGTTAAAATATTAAATATTAGTAAATATAAAGTAATTGATGGTGATAAGCTATGAGTAATAAACAAATATATGGTATGGCAATTGCGTCTGATATAAATAATGATAATTCTAATGAATTAAACACAAATATTTATTCAGACCCAATAATAACAGAAGCTTTAAATTATATTGTTGGTATGGTATTCACAAACCCAAAAATTAACGATATTAATAATTTAAATGATAATTTATTAGAATTTGAATTATTTTTAATACAATATATTATAGATGGTTTTTCATCTATGGTTGATAAAAAGACATTAATAAATGGAAATATAGAAAATAAAGTATTTTTTGAAAACCAGTGGCATATAATATATAAAAGTAAAAAAATAACAACATTATCAGATTTCGATGGTGAAGATATAATAACTTTAATAACAAATAAAAAACACAAAAATGATATTGAACATGATAGGTTTATAGATAACAAAACATTAATTGTTAGGAAAAATTTTATAAGTAGAAATAATAAATTAAGTGAGTTAATAGAGTTAAAAAAAATTGTTGATAATATACTACAAACAGCAATGAATAAAAATGTAATACCACTATTATTAGCAGTAGTAAATAATTTAACAGATGAAAATAAAGATGAATTAAAAAATATATTAAGTAAATATAAAAATTCATCTGTTTTAGTGTTAAATTCTGATGTAGTATCAAGTATTGAACAATTAGAACATGATGTTAATAGTGAATTAATATATAATTTTAGAAGTATTATAAATTCAGAAATAGCATCATTGGTAGGTTTCTCAAATTCTATATTTACAGCACCAAGAACATTTTCGTACACAAATAACAATACTACAACTAATATAGTTAATAGAAATATAAATAAATATAGAGCGTTAATGGAAAGTGTTATAAATGAATTTTTTAAAAATGAGAAAATAAATGATGAGATAAAACTACCACCATTAATAATAGATACATTTGATATTAATAATGATGTTGGTGATGACAATGATAGTTAATAATATAATTAATAAAGTTGAAGATAGATATATAGTTAATGGTGAATTAAATATATATCACACTGTTTATGATTTAGAAATAACATCAATGTTATTTAATATATCATCAACAAATTCAGAGACAGTAGAATATAATGTTATAGATAGTAATATATCGACTGATTATGGTGTTATAAATGTTAAAAATATTAGTTTGTTAGATGGTGTTTATGGAATTAAAGTATATATAAATAATGCTATATTTGGAGAAATGTGTGTTAAGGTGATAAATTGATTAAAGAAATTTCTAATTGTGATAACGATTTAAAATTATTAGCAAAATCAGCTTTAATAGATATGGTTAAAAAAGGTTTTTACATAAGTAAAAAAACCATAAAAAAATCTAATGGTGATGGTGAAATAATAACTATAACCACCGAAGAAAGTATAACAGAATTATCCCCACAGGATTTAATAAAATTATATCAACTATTAAATGATGGTAATGATGATTTTGATAGTATATTTAAAAATGGTGGTTTAAAGTGAATGATAAACTAAGTGATATTGATAACAAACTACATGAAAATTCAGATGATATTAAAAACTTATATAAAATTATAGCAGACAATATAAATGTTCAAAATAGTATTTTAGAACAACAATCTAATATATTAGAACAACAAAATAGTTTAATACAGGAAAATAATAAAATATTACAAATATTACAAAAAAATGAATGTAATAAATGTATAGATAATAACGTTTCGTTATTTGGTATATATATACCATATAGAAGATTAGTTGAAATTATAACAATATTTTTATTTATAATGGTTATAACAACATTTGGTTCTTATGATATAAAACAATTATTAACAATATTTTGGTGATTTAGATATGAATAATACTATAATGATTGAAAATATACCACATAAAGTATTTACTATGATAATAGTTGATACAGAATTTGATGATTGGACAAGTAAAATAACACCAGAACAATATAAAGGTGCTAAGGTTAATTTTAATCATTACCCTGATACAGAAATAGGTATGATTGTTGATGTTAAGATTGACAAAAAACAATCAAACATAGTTTATGGTGATATAGCTATACGAGCACCAATATATGATAAATATATAGATAAATTTACTTCATGTAGTGTAGAAATATGGAGAAACTCAGAAGGTGATGTATATATACCAACAAGAGTATCACTATTAACACATGAGGTAGAACCTGCAATATCAGATACTAAAAAAATAAAACTATTAACATCAAATTACAGTTCTGATATAAATAGTATGAAACCTATAAATACTTATTGTTATATCATACACAAAGGTGATACTATGGAAAATGAATCAACAGTATTAGATAGCATTAAAAGATTATTACAGTCTGATAATACTTCTAATAATGAATTAAAAGAAATGTCTGATAAGCTTTCAGCTAAGGAAGTTGAATTAAAAGAAATGTCTGATAAGCTTTCAGCTAAGGAAGTTGAATTAAAAGAAATGTCAGATAAACTTTCAGCTAAGGAAGTTGAATTAAAAGAAATGTCTTATAAGCTTTCAGCTAAGGAAGTTGAATTGAAAGAAATGTCAGATAAACTTTCAGATAAGGAAGTTGAATTGAAAGAAATGTCAGATAAACTTTCAGCTAAGGAAGTTGAATTGAAAGAAATGTCAGATAAACTTTCAGCTAAGGAAGTTGAATTGAAAGAAATTAAATCTAAGTATGGGTTAGAAGCTGGGGAAATAGAAGATGATAATACATATATTAAATTAATAGATATATTATAATTATTAATTAAAAAAATTTAGGTGATTATATATGGCTACAACAGCTACACCAGTTGTATCAGTAAGTGATGTTTATAAAACAATTGAATTGATTGCACCAGACGTAAAAAATTCATATAGACCGTTAAAGAGTTTATTACCAAGAATGGATTTGGATAGAACAGCATTAGAGTTATTAGTTGTATCACACGGCGGTGCTATTGTTGATATTTCCACCGCAACAGGAGAACCAGTTGAAATACCTTCATCAACCACGTCAAAAACTACAAATGTTGTTAGATTTGCTGCAAAAACAGCTAAGGCTCAAGATATTGAATATAAAAAAGAAGGTGTTGTTAAAGTTAAATTCAGTGAGTTATATAGACAATTCATTATGAATGAAGAAAAATATATTTGTGATAGTTTAACAGCGAATGTTGATATACCTACTACATCAGTAGACACTGTTATTGATACACAAGCACCAACACCAAAGATGTTATATGATGCTATTATGGGTTCTATATTTAAAGCTAAGGCTTATGGTGTTAAAGATGTTGTTTTATTAATCAGCAATGATGTTAGTGATTTATTAACAGCTGGAACAGCAGAATATAATTCAATTATAAAAGAATTGGATGCTATGAATGTTGATATCATTACATCAGATTATTTAACAGAGACTGCGTATGTTATACCAAAATCAGATACTGTATGTGGTTGGGTTAAATTAATGGAAGATGAAATTAAGTTTGTTGTTGATTTGGAAAACAATGGTTATATGTTTGGTAGAGAAAATGTAGCATTTGTTGTTTTACAACCTAACCAAATAACAAGGCTTAATATAGCAACAGTATAATCATTGTAATATTTATTATTTTTTATTATTTTTTTAAGTGGTTTATTATGATTAATATGGATATAGTAAAAAATTATCTATCATTATATATACAGATAAGAGATACTACAATGAATTCAATTTTAGAAATTGCTAATAATGATTATGATAAGTTAAAATTTAAATACAATATAGTTAATGATAATAACAAATTATATGCATTATGTATATTAAATAATTTAGATGTTATATTAACAATAGAAAATGCTAAATTGACAAACCAAAAAGCTACTTTATTAGTAAATAGAATAAAATCTGATATAAATTTTGAATTAATGGGTTACACAAAACCTATTATTAGTAATGTGATAGTATGATACCAATATCTACAACAGTTATAAATGATATAAAATCAGAAATAATGTTTAAATATGATGATAAAGATATAATAACTGATAAGTTATATGAAATATTTACAAATAGTGTTGTTATATTAGAACAATCAGCTATTCCATTTATAGAAGGTGAAGATGATTTATATAAATCTACATTTGAGATAAATTTCTTTATAAACACAAAACCATTATCTATGATTGATGATGTTTATCCTGTAGTATCAGAAGTTAGACGGATTTTAAAAAATATAAATAATGGTTATGGTATAGAATATAAAGGTCATCAATTATCATATAATAAAGGTGCAATAGTTATACATTTTTTAGTTGAGGTGATTACCAATGGTTGATATTGGTCAAAATTGGATTTATGAAATAGCAAGAATTCAAAGCGGTGTTACAACACAAACATTGGATTATATGGGATATTATAATAAATTCTCTATAAAAGAGGAAAGAAAGGTTGAAGATAAAACATACTTTGGTGATGATACAACATCTGATGATTTTGAAAATAGATTGACAGCTATAACAGGTATTGATAGGAGTGGTTCTATGTCATTTTACCCATACGATTTGACAAAATTAAACCAATGTATAGTAAAATCAAACGATTTGTTGGAAACATTTTTTGTTGGTGCTAAAAATAAACTAACTAATAAAACAAAATATACTGATAGAGCATATATAAACAATTTAACTTTGAGTTTGCCAGAAAGCGGATTTGTTGAAGTTTCAACAGATTTAAAATTTGGTGATTTAACATCATCAACAAATGATTATGTTGGCATTGATATAAACGGTATAACATATAGTCACGGAACAATACCAACACAATCAGCTTATACAACAAAAGATTTAACATCTGTAACATTTGCGGGAATATCAATAAAACCTTCTAAATTTGATATAAAAATAGAATATGATTTAGATGAAAAGGTTGATAATACAAGTGATACAACCTATTATAAAGTTAAAAGTAGAAGTATATCAGTGGACGGATTAGAATTAGCAACAGATAATAGCCAATTTGAGGATGCAATTGTTAATGAAACTGTTGGTGATTTTGTATTCACATTGGGAATAAATACTGTTACTGTTAGTGATGTGTTATTCCCTAATATAGATTTAGATATAGAGAGTGGTAGCGTAGCAACACAAACATTTTCATCAGGTAAAGTTGGTAAGATTACCATAGCATAATTTTAATATATATACTAATTCTTATATATTGTATTAATATAATATTATAATTTTTTAGGTGATTATAGTGGTAGATTTTGATAAATTAGATACAGTAGTTTTAACAGTAGAACACATTTTAGGATATGAAAAAAGGAAACAAGCAATGTTATTTGATTTAATAACAAAGTCTGGATTAAAAGATGCAGACGGTAATCCAATAACCGAAAAGGATATTATATTATCTGGAAATCCAATGGAACTTATAAATGATGTTAAAATTCTATCAGAATTAGGTATTAAAAGTAAAGAATTTGAGATAGAAGAATTATTAAATTTATATGGTATAGAGTATTCATCAGATATTAAATTAGTAGATATTAAGAAGGTTGGTGATAAATTTAGAAAAGATAATGGATTACCAGCTGGGGTAGGTGCTACAATTGGGGAAGCTATTATATTTCTTCAATAATAAATTTAGGTATGGTAAAAATAAACAGTCTGATATTACTTCCACATATAATCCTAAAAGCCCATATTCTTTTGTTAGATGGGCTAAATCTATTATTCGTGGAAAACAAACAGCATTTATTAAACTAAATAATCCATTATTAGTAGAATTTATTACAATATTTAAAGAATTTGGTTGGACTGAACAAGATGTTAGGAGGTTACATTATATAAACTATTTGGAGTATTTACATTTTACTATATGTAAAAATATAGTTGAAAGTGAGAGTGGTAATAAATGAGGATAAACAATCTGTATAATATTATGGTTGAAAAATTTTCTGTTGATTTTTCACAAAATAAAATAGAATTTTCAACCATAGATAAAGATGATAAATTAGTATTTTTAACAAAATCAGATTTATATACTCTAAATATAACAGCTTTCTCAATAAATGATGTAGATACAGAATATATAAAAAGTTTATATAATAATAAAAAACCTATATTTATTGATATAGAAGGAACAAACATTAGAAATGTTTATGCTTATATAACAAACATTTCAATAAATGAAAATTTTGGGTTTAATACATATCAATTAACTTTTAAGGTATATAATTATAAATCTAATATAACAAATAATTATAACTTATTAGAAAATACCTTATATGATATAACAGATATTAAACCAAGACTTATATTTTTAGATGATAGAACAGATTTGATTGATAATTTTAAACAAATAGGTAAATATAAGATATATGATAATGATAAACCTAATGTAACATTAAATACTTCTCCAATAGAATTTATAGATAGATATAATGAAACTGATATATTATTGGATAATATATTAAATTACAATATTAACGGTGAATTAATTATACGGTATGGTAATGTTGAGTTACATAATGATGGTAGTGTATTTAGTTTAAATGGAGAATTATTATATAATATATCAGCAATAGTAAATTATAATAATTATACTTATAATTTACAAACATTATTTGATGATATTACTATTATTAAAAATAATGAAATTATAATTAATGGAATATTTTTTAAATCTGATGGTTCGTATATATATAGGAAATTAAAACTAATATTTGATAATTTATCTATATATATAATAAGTGTGGATGCTGATGTGGAAACAAGCATATTAGTAGATTTTGACTATTGTATAAATTCTGATTATAAATTATTACAACCACAAGAAACATTTGAAACATCATCAGAAATAACTACAACTACAAATATAACAACTGGGTCAAAAAATTATGTTGTATTTACTAAAATTATAAAAAATATGTTATTAACACTACATACAACAGATAGTGATGTTGTTATATATAATAATGATTTTGTATATAACAATTCAACTAAGATAATAACAAATTTAAAACCATACGGCAATTATATTGTCGATATGTTAAACACTAACCCAGATACATATATGGGAATTATTGTTGATAACAGTTATGGCATTAATGGTAATGTATTACAACAGATTGAAACATTTAATCAGTCATTTAAATCATCATTAAATCATAATATATCCACTAATTATAATTTAACAGAGGCTATTATAATTGGAAGACAACGTGTAACAGATTATTTTAATAAATTAGTTACTATCTCTTCTGGTGATAATTCATATACTATTAATATAGACGATGGAATTTTTGTTTCAAAATTATACATTGATGGTAATATAGAATATGAATGTAATACTGATTATACAACTATACCAAATTTATTAGACTATATTGTAGTTATACCAACAAGTTTAATTGAATATATATCAAAATGTGTTTTTTGTATGAACGACATTGTTTATGGGTGGTATAGTGTATAAATTATTAAGTATATCAGATTTTAAAATAAGAGATATATCAACAAAATTTAATATAAATAATAATATATATAATGATGGTAATAATATAGAATTTAATACATTACACAAAGGATATACAGCTTCTATAAGTGGTTTTATAACATCAACAGGTTTAGCTGAAATAACATCTGTAACAAACGATATTGTTATATTAAAGATAAAAATTAATGGTAATATAACATATTTTATTATACAAAATGTATCTTTTGATTTCATAAAATCAAATTTGTATGATGTTAAATTAGATGGTATTGTTATAGGTATTAATAAATTATATACTACATCACCATCTAAATCAATAATATTAAACAAAAATTACACAAATTATGATGGTAGTAAAATTGATGTATCTAATAACTTTTACTTAATAAAAGATAATAATTTTAATGATATTGTTGATTTAAATACAATTGTTCAATTGTATGTATATAATCCAACAATAAATGATTATATACAGTTTGATGTTAATGATATATTATATAAATATACTCTTGTATTTAAAATATCAATTGGGGATTTGACAATAGATAATTACGGTAATATATATAAAAACAACACATTAATAAATAATGTATCATTTAAATGTAATATTCGTGGTAATGATTATACCACAAATATATTTAATATAGAATTAATAAATAGAACAAACATAATATGTAATGCTATTTTCAATGTTGATGGTAATGATTATAAAGTTGAATTTGTAATTGATATATTAAATACTGGATTTAGAATATCTAATACAGATAAAATAACAATATTATATAATAAACCAACAAAAATTATGCGTTATAATGGTATAATTACTGATTTATATAATTATAGTGATGTTGTTATTGAAATCCCATTTGATGATTATGGTAATATAACATCATTATCAGGTTCAATATACCCAGCTATATATAATAACGGTATTTCAATATCAGAAAAAGATATTAGATATAAAATAAACACACATTCTGATTTTGGTGATAACACTTATGGTGTTGTAGATGGTGATTCAAGTTGTATAACTGGAAATTATACAATATTAAGACCAAATAATATTCCAAATAATTATTATATTGAGTTTGGTGTATCAGATTATAAAAGATTGTGTATAAAAGCTATAATGTTTGATACATCTGGAGTATATTATGTAGATTTTAGGGTTATGTATATTTATGATTCATACGAAACCGAAACTAATATTGTTTCATTTGTTATACCAAATAATGATGTATATTGTAAGTTTGATATTCCTGAAAATGTTATATCTGTAAAAATTTATATACAAAGTATATATCAAATTTATGTTGGGTATGTTGATAAACCTATTTATATAGACTATATATCATGTATAGATGGTGTAGATTATTTATTAAATAAATATGATAATTATATAACAATATAAGGTGATTAATTTGCCAGTAAATATAGAAGGTAATACAACTTTATTACTAAATAAGTTAGATGAGAATAATCCGACTAATATAATAGAAAAGGGTATATTATCAGTTAATAAAAAACTTATAACAAAAATAAATGATAGTAATAAAACAGTTAGTATAGATGGTTTTGTTGCTGATAAAAATCATATAGAGTTTTTTAGGGGGTTACAAAGTTATGATAAACCGGTATATATAGATGCTCCAAATACCACACTAAGACATTCTTATATATTAATAGATAAGGTTGATATATCAAGGGAAGGTCAAGGTTTTTATAATGTATCAATATCAGGTCAGGTATTATCTGATTATGAATTTAATATAGTATCAAATAATAAATTGATTTATAATACAGTTGGTGTAGATGATACAAATAAAAGACCGATTATTATTGTTCCAGAAAATACTAAGGTGTTTTTAGAACAACCATTTTTAAAAATTCCGAGATATGATTTATATAATACAACAAATTTAAAATTGGTAGAACCAATTGTTACACCTAAAATAAAAATATATGA
>Ga0256840_1002329_pt1 | contig 16849 bp, 16 predicted proteins | sample 355202metaG_FD_185969 | JGI IMG/M metagenome (GOLD analysis project Ga0256840, IMG submission 185969) | Hydrothermal vent microbial communities from Mid Atlantic Ridge, Atlantic Ocean - 355-202 | ecosystem: Environmental > Aquatic > Marine > Hydrothermal vents | place: Atlantic Ocean: Mid... | reverse complement strand
CGATGGACTTGGACGAGCTCCTCTCAAAACGTGATGAAATTAACTCACGTTTGCTTGCCGTTGTTGATGATGCCGCCGCGACATGGGGTGTAAAAATTACCCGTATCGAGATTAAAGATATTAACCCACCGCATGATTTGGTTGAAGCCATGGGTCGCCAGATGAAAGCAGAGCGTGAAAAACGAGCCTTAGTTCTTGAAGCCGAAGGTAAGCGTCAAGCGCGTATCCTGAATGCAGAAGGAATAAAGCAATCACAAATACTTGCGGCAGAAGGTGAAAAAGAAGCCTCATTCCGCGAAGCAGAAGCTCGTGAGCGTTTGGCACAAGCCGAAGCTGAAGCAACCACAATGGTATCGCAAGCAATAGCCAAAGGTGACATACAAGCGATTAATTACTTTGTGGCTCAAAGATACACCGAGGCATTGAAAGATATCGGTTCAGCAGATAATTCAAAAATTATTATGATGCCATTAGAAGCATCTAGCTTAATGGGTTCAATTGCAGGTATTGCCGAGATAACAAAAGATAGCCTTAGCAAAAGTAAATCAACATAAAGATACTATAATTTAACAAAGGAAAAATAAATGCTAAGTGGATTATACGAGAACCTAGTTTATTGGCACTGGTGGGTATTAGCCATCGTCTTAATTATATTAGAAATATTTTCACCCGCTGCTTTCTTTATGTGGATGAGTGCAGCTGCAGGTGCTGTTGGGCTTATATTACTTGCGATGCCCGATCTATCTTGGCAAACCCAATTTGTACTATTTTCCGTGATAAGTATTGCTGCCATCATCGCAGGAAAAATTTGGTTTAATCGCAACCCTATTCGATCAGATATGCCAACGCTCAATACCCGAGAAGATGATTTAATTGGCAAAGTGTTTGAAGTAGAGAGGGCGATTATAAACGGAAATGGACGCATAAAAGTTGGGGAATCAACGTGGAAAGCACATGGGCCAGATTGCAAAGTGGGCGACTCTGTCCGTGTTGTTAGCGTGAGTGGTGCTGAATTGACTGTTGAACCTTTATAATTTAATTCCTTAATGAAATAACCAAGAAGCACACCCCCCCAGTTTTACATCATGTAAAACTGGGGGGGGTGTGCTTACTATTTAAGCGCTTTTCCAGCACCGAAGAAAAGCTACCCAAAAAAATAATGCGCGTACAAGATAAGAAAAATGATATTGTAAAATTTTGCCGTAAGGCCACGCACGGTAGGATTTAAGCCATGCATCCCTTTGAGCTACATGCGGTAGAAAGCATTGGCGAGCGCGAAAAAATGGACTACATCAAAAAATGTCAGAAGGGAATTGGGGTTAACAACCGTTAAATAAGACATTATAGTCACCTAGCTGACATATATCACAACAATTAGTTTTTATAATTCACCCTAACTTGAAACATCTGCTGATGACCTTATGCTTTAGTCATAGTAAATACAGTAGATGTATTCGTGAGAGTAATTAAGCACTTTCAAAAAATATAAGGTAGGTAATACATGAGAACAGACAAACTAACCAGCAAGTTTCAGCTTGCACTACAAGATGCCCAGTCCCTTGCTTTAGGAAAGGATCATCAATTTATAGAGCCCACACATTTAATGATTGCACTACTTGATCAAGAAGGTGGAAGCGCGCGCGGCTTGTTAACCCAAGCAGGTGTAAATGTAAATTTATTACGATCACAATTGGGCGAAGCGCTTGATAATATGCCATCTGTTTCTGGCGGTGGTAGCGAGGGCGATATTCACGTATCTAATGACTTATCACGTCTGCTCAATGTTACCGATAAGCTCGCACAAAAGCGTAACGATCAATACATTTCTTCCGAATTATTTATACTTGCCGCACTGGATGACAAGGGGGCACTGGGACAAGCTCTTAAAAATAATGGCGCGACTAAAGAAGCGCTAACTCATGCGATTGATGCCATGCGTGGTGGTCAATCAGTGGATGACCCCAATGCTGAAGACCAACGTGAGGCATTAAAAAAATACACAATTGATCTCACCGAGCGAGCCGAGCAGGGCAAGATTGATCCAATCATTGGGCGCGACGAAGAGATTCGCCGTATGGTACAAATCCTACAACGTCGCACAAAAAATAACCCTGTGATTATCGGCGAGCCAGGCGTGGGTAAAACTGCCTTGGTTGAAGGCTTGGCTCAACGTATTGTAAATGGCGAAGTACCTGACAGCGTAAAAGGCAAGCGTCTTTTGTCTCTCGACCTTGCCGCATTATTGGCGGGCGCAAAATTCCGTGGTGACTTTGAGGAGCGCTTAAAAGCCGTGCTTAGCGACATCGCGAAGTCTGATGGCAACGTCATTTTATTCATTGATGAAATACATACCATGGTGGGTGCGGGTGCATCCGAGGGTGCGATGGATGCGGGTAATATGTTAAAGCCCGCTCTGGCGCGTGGCGAGCTACATTGTGTTGGCGCGACAACGCTGGATGAATACAAAAAATACATTGAAAAAGATGCCGCACTTGAGCGCCGCTTCCAAAAGATTATTGTTGATGAACCTACGGTTGAAGATACCGTTGCAATCTTACGTGGGTTAAAAGAGCGTTACGAAGCACATCATGGTGTAGAGATTACGGATCCTGCAATTGTTGCAGCAGCAACACTTTCGCATCGTTATATTAGTGACCGCCAGTTACCAGATAAAGCTATCGACCTTGTGGACGAGGCGGCATCGCGGATTCGCTTGGAAATTGATTCCAAGCCTGAGTCAATGGATAAATTAGAGCGCAAATTGATTCAATACAAAATTGAGCGAGAAGCATTAAAGAAAGAAGACGATGATGCATCAAAAAAACGTTTGAAAGAAATTGAAGAAAAAATTGCAAAACTAGAGAAAGAGTTTTCTGATTTAGAAGAAATTTGGAAGTCAGAAAAGTCAGCTGTACAAGGTACAGCTCACATAAAAGAAGAGCTAGATCAAGCACGGATTGAACTAGAAACGGCACACCGTGCAGGCGATTTACAGCGCTTATCTGAATTACAATACGGAAAAATTCCTGAGCTTGAAAAACAGTTAGAAGCAGCAAATGAAGCGGATGACAATACTGATAACTTCCAGCTTCTTCGTAATAAAGTAACAGAAGAAGAAATCGCTGAAATCGTCGCGGCTTGGACGGGTATTCCTGTATCCAAAATGCTCGAAGGTGAGCGCGACAAATTATTGCGTATGGAGGATGAATTACGCAAGCAAGTCATCGGACAAAGCGAAGCAATTACCGCTGTTTCAAATGCCATCAGGCGTTCACGCGCTGGCTTATCTGACCCTAATCGCCCCAACGGTTCATTCTTATTCTTAGGCCCTACAGGCGTTGGTAAAACGGAGCTAAGCAAAGCATTAGCAAACTTTTTGTTTGATACCGAAGAAGCGATGGTGCGCGTGGATATGTCCGAATTTATGGAAAAGCATTCAGTGGCACGCTTAATAGGCGCGCCTCCAGGATATGTTGGATATGAAGAAGGCGGCTACTTAACCGAACTGGTTCGTCGTAAACCCTATTCTGTTATCTTGCTGGATGAGGTCGAAAAAGCGCATCCAGATGTTTTCAATATATTGCTACAAGTGTTAGACGATGGACGCCTCACCGATGGGCAAGGTCGCACGGTTGATTTCAGCAACACTGTTGTCATCATGACTTCCAATATGGGTTCTGATGTTATTCAATCTATGGCTGGCGAAAGCGGTAGTGAAAAAGGCTACGAAGAAATGAAAGCCGCTGTGATGGAAATAGTAAGCACGCACTTCCGCCCAGAATTCATTAACCGTATCGATGATAGCGTGGTGTTCAGGCCTTTAGGCAAAGGAGAGATTCGTAAAATTGCAGCGATTCAACTCAAGAATCTTGGCAAGCGTTTGGCTGAAAATGACCTCAGTATAGAGTTCAGCGATGCCGCGTTAGACATGATTGGCTCAGAAGGCTTCGACCCTGTTTACGGTGCTCGTCCGCTTAAACGCGCAATTCAAAGTGAGATTGAAAATCCACTCGCGCAGAAAATACTCGGCGGTGAGTTTGCACCAGGTGATAAGATTATGGCTGATGTGGAAGATGGGCGGATTGTGTTTAAGCACTAATATTGGATCTGTACAAACCACACCCCCCCACTTTTACATGATGCATATCATGTAAAAGTGGGGGGTGTGGTTTCAGTATTAGCTATTATTTGCTTTCTGCCGTTCAGCCTGCCTTGCTTTATTTTTCTTACCATTTCTTTTACGTACAACCTTAAAAGATACAGAGGGGCTTGTTTTTAAAATAGTCCCACGGCTATTAACGATGCTGGCGCTTACGGTATGTGAACCACCGCCAAGATTGGTGAAGTTACTTATGCGTGATTTACTTCTTGAGACTTCTTTGCCATCTAAACTAAATGCTACTAAATGACCTTTTTTAAGCGGCGGTTTAATGCTTAACATGGCAGAAACTTCACCTTTAAAGCCGCCACTCATAACTTGGTTATTTTTGGGTGCAACAAAAGCAAGTTTGGTATAGCTATTACTTGTTTGCTCTTTTGGCCGATATTCAACAACAGGTGTAGCTTGATTGTTTATTGAGGTCTTCCTATCTAATGGTTGCCATTGTTTTCCATAGCCTTCAATCACGGTAATCTCTGGCATTTTCATTTTTTTAGCTTTAGTATTTGCGGGTGGTTGGTCGCCGTATTGCGTATTACCGCGTGCATCTTTCCATTTATAAAAGCCATCTGCATAAGCTTGTGTTGATAACATCGCAAGAACGATCGTAATCATAAGAGTATTTAAAGAACGCATAACATCACCTTGAAAACCTGTATTTTGCCTAAACATAATTAGATGCAGTATAGCAAAAAAGCGTTTATCACTTTAAGCTTTACGATAAAGTGTAAAATAAAGAAAATAATATGAGCAATAATCTAACACCAAATCAATCATGTAAAAGTGGGGGGGTGTGCCTCTTCAATTACAATACACGTCCAAAGCCCCAAGAAAACCCCATCTTTAATGACCCCATACCACCCACGCGCACACCATGAAACATAGCTTCTGCCATTTTGGTGGACTGTCGAATACGTGCTACATCAATCATTAGTTCAGCATCGGCCGCTAAACGCTCTACATCTTCATTTGGATAACCTGACCAGTATTTCAAATCATGCAAAAAACAGGCGGGGTAAATATCTTTACCGTTAGATTTATCTGGCCACATTGTACAACCATCACTACTAAAAGCCATGGCGGGCGGGTCTTTTTCAATCTTCTTCCAGAGCCGATGCAAACCATAATGTTCACAGATTTCTTTTATTTTTATTAAAGGTACTTCTTCATTTATTTCAGGTAGTTTCATGGAAAACTCCAATTTTGAATAAGCAGAGTATACAATGAGACCGTATAAATTCACTACATAACGATAGCCATGTATATAGACCAACGACACCGCGATAAAGAAACAACCTCAAAAGGCGAGAAAATCTTTATTTTTGTTATAAGCTTTGCATTTCTATTTATGATAACAATGGAAATCATGAGTAACTACGAGCCAAAAAAGCTAAGCGCCTTATTGTTTGTGATTTTTTGGATTCCACTATTGTTCATTCATGAATTTGGTCATGCCATTACGGCAAAGTTGCTGGGTTGGCGCGTCAACCGCATTGTGATTGGCTTTGGAAAAGTGCTTATACATACAAGATTGCTCGGCGCACCGATGGAAATTCGCTCTATTCCATTAGAGGGTTTTGTACAAATAGCACCAAAAACAGTCACACTCGCTCGTTTTAAACACGCACTTATCTACTTTGCGGGACCCGGAATAGAACTGCTCGCATTTTTTATCATAACGACAATGCTTGGTGGTTTTGATCAAATGTTTATTGTCACAAACGATTACACACGTATCACCCTACAAAGCTTTGCTTTTGCAGCACTTGCAGGCGCAGTACTTAACTTAATTCCGCTTGGAATAACCACAGCAGACGGCAGTACACCAAATGATGGCATGGGAATTTTATTATGTTTGTTTGCTAGTGGCATGGATTATGAAAATTGGATTAAGGAATCTGAAGGGAAAGAGAAGGAGTTTTAAAGCACACCCCCCCACTTTTACATGATGTAAAAGTGGGGGGGTGTGCTACGATTGCTTAATGAATAACCAAAACACAGACAAACAAACACACAGAACCTTTATCCTCCCTATTCGCGTTTACTATGAAGATACGGATGCAGGCGGGGTTGTTTACCATTCCAACTACATTAACTTCTTTGAGCGCGCCCGTACCGAATGGTTGCGCCAGTTGGGTTACGAGCTAGATGAGCTGGCGCGTGATGAGCAACTTATCTTTGTGGTAAGAGCTGTCAGTTGTGAATATTTACGTCCTGCCATATTTAATGACGAACTTTTTGTGTCCGCTGAAATCATAAGCAGGGGTAACACGAGTATTCAGTTTGAGCAAAAAGTGATGCGAGTAAGCAAAGAAGGTGATAAAACTGATGATGCTTACATCACATTAGCAAAAGGAATGGTTACTGTGGTAAGCGTTGATAGCAATAAATTCAAGCCAAAACGGTTACCGAAACATATTATTGAAACCATTGAAGGCGTTGCCTGATTTTTAATAACCAGATAAATAATAAGAGGTATTTGCGTGTCGTTTGACCAAACCATTTTAAAGTTAGTATTAGATGCAAGCCTGATTGTGAAAGTTGTCATGGCTATTTTAATCTTAGCCTCATTGGCATCATGGTTCTTAATATTCATGAAATCTGGACAAATAGGTAAGGCGCATCGTAGGTTGGAGGTTTTTGAAGATCGTTTCTGGAGCGGTATTTCACTGAATAAACTCTATAGCGACCTAGCGCAGCGCACCGACAGGGAAGGTATGGCGGCTATATTTTTTGGTGGCTACCATGAATATGCGCGTTTGAATAAAGGTGAAACACCCAGAACACTTCCCATTGTAGACACTGCCGCACGTGCCATGCGCGTTGCTGAAACACGTGAGTTAGACAAGCTAGAACAAAATCTAACCTTCCTAGCTACTGTAGGTTCAACCAGCCCATACATTGGCTTATTTGGTACAGTATGGGGCATTATGAATTCCTTTTTATCACTCAGCGCAATGAAGCAAGCCACGCTTGCCGTGGTAGCGCCAGGTATTGCAGAAGCTTTGATAGCAACCGCCATTGGCTTGTTTGCGGCGATTCCTGCGGTCATCGCTTACAACCGTTTCAGTGATAGGGTTGACCGTATTGCGGTACGCTATGAAAACTTCCGTGAAGAATTCACCACCTTGCTAGAGCGCCAAGTCATCATGAAAAATGGAGATTCCTAATGTCGCGTCGCAATAGGAAAAGACGCGCAATGGCAGAAATGAATGTTGTGCCTTACATTGATGTGATGTTGGTACTGCTGATCATTTTTATGGTGACAGCACCGATGATGCAAACAGGCGTGCAAGTCGACCTGCCTGATGCGGATGCCCGCACAATGGAATCGGGAGAAGGAGAATTACCGATGACGATTTCTGTTGATGATAAAGGCGTCATCACTTTGGAAGACGGCACAGATACCTTCGAAGAAATTACCGAAGCAGAGCTAACCAGCCACATGAAAGGTCAGCTTGGTGATAAAAATATGCGCGCGGTGAATATTCGTGCAGACAGTAATATTGCCTACAAGCAAATTATGCGCGTTATGGTTGCCGCACAACAAGCAGGCGCTAAAAAAATAGGTTTGGTCGCAGACCTAAAAGAAGATAAATAACAAAATATTCGCATTTCGTCATGATCAAACTACTATCAAAACATCCCGGCGCTTTAATTGGAGCAGTGATATTCCACCTGCTCATCATTGCCCTGTTTATTTTAAGTTTTGATTGGAGCGAAAAGCCGAAGGGTATTGAAGCAGGAATACCCGTTGCTATTGTGTTACCTGAGGCGAATACATTGGAAGTGCCCAGTAGCACAGTTAAAGCAGAGCCCAAAAAAGAGCCTAGCGAAAAACCCGATGACCCTGGAGAAAAGGCTGAACAACTCAAAAAAGAGCAACAAAAGTTAGCAGCATTAGCAACAATAGCGGCTACAGAGAAGGCGTTAAAAGAAAAGCGTAAAGCTGAAAAGAAATTAGCTCAAAAAAAAGCAGAAAAATTAAAGCTTGAGAAGCAACAAAAACTCAAAGCGCAGAAATTAGCAAAAGCAAAAGAAGCCAAACAAAAAGCTAAGCAGGAAGCTGAAAAAAAGGCAGAGAAAGAACGGCTCATACAAAAACAGCGTGAAGAAGAGAAAGCACAAGAAGAAGCAGATAAGAAAGCAGAACTAGATAAAGTAGAAGCCGAGAATGCTGCCAAAGCAGAGGAAGAAGCAAAAGCGGAGAAAAAACGATTAGAGAAAAAAGCGGCTAAAAAGAGAGCTGAGGAAAAAGCTCAAGAAGAAGCGGAAGCAAAACTTGAAGAAGAAAAGGCAGAAAAACGCAGAAAAGAACGTGCGGAAGCCCGCAAGGAAGAACGTAGAAAAGAAAAGCTCGAAGAAGAGAAGAAAGCCAAGAAAGAGGCAAAGCGAAAAGCAAAGAAAGAAGCCGCTAAAAAATTAGCAAAAGAAAAGGCGGAAAAAGAAGCGGAAGAGAGAAAAGCCAAAGAACGTGCAGAGAAAAGAGCAGCAAAAGAGAAAGTAGAAAGAGCGGAGCGTGCCGCTAAAGCAAAAGCTGAGGAAGAGGCAAAAGAGAAGGCGGAGAAAGCCGCTGCTATCAAAGCCGCAAAAGCTAAAAAAGAAATGGCTAAAAAACTAGCGGACAAAAAAATAAGGGATGAAAGCCGACGAAAATGGGAAGAAGCACAAGCAAAGAAAAAAGCTGATGCGGCCGCTGAAGCAAAAAAGAAGGCGGCGGCATCTGCGGCGAATAAAGCATCATCAGACAAAGCACGAAATGGCGCACTAAACTCGTGGGGTAGCAAGGTTGAACGACACGTGAGAAGACATTGGGAACAACCAGCAAGCTCATCTGGTAGTGTCGCCAAAGTTAGGATAACCGTTTCAAATAGTGGTTATATTGTGGGTGGAGTAAAAGTATTAAGCTGCAAAGGTCCTCCTGCTTTTTGTGCATCGGTAAAAGAGGCATTTACTAATGCAGAGCCTTTGCCACGCACAGAAGGTAAGTACCGTTTTAAAAATAGCGATCGTACATTTACAATGACAATGAAATCTAATTAAATAAGACCATAACATTGTAAAAGTGACAGCTTTTACCACAAAGTATAAATAAATATTAAATAATATCGAACTTTTCTGCTTATAAGGGACTAAGAGTGTATGATTTTTACAACAAATATAATTGCTATTAGGAAGAGTATAAGAAATATCTCATTACTATTTTTTGTACTATTCTCATCTTCGCTATCTGCGGAGTTGCAATTGAGCATTTCTAAATCAGCAAACGATGGTATCCCAATTTATATTGCCAATATTGCTGCGACTATTCCAGGTGGACATAGCGGTATTATCGAAGCAGATTTAAAACGTAGTGGACGCTTTACGATTGTTGATCGCGCAAAAATTCCTAACATTGCACCCTTTGGTGGCACACTAAATGCTGTCGCTTATCAAGATATTGCTGATTACATTGTACGCGGTAAAGATGATGGTAACGGTGGATTGTCTATAGAGCTTATCAGCACGTCAGATAATGCAAAAACTAACTATCAAATTACAGCAAATACAAATCCTCGTCGACCTGCACACAAAGCGGCTGATCAAATTTTTGAGAAAATCACACACGAAAAGGGAGCATTTGATACACGTTTGGCTTATGTCACCGTAATAAATAATGCCAGCAGTAAGCGCATGTTCAAGCTATTTGTATCGGATGCTGACGGTTATAATGAACAAGAGATTATGTCCTCTCGCGAGCCAATCACATCGCCAACATGGTCACCTAAGGGAAATGAGTTGGCATATACCTCATTTGAGTTAAATAGATCAGGCATTTATATACAGAATATTTTCACGGGCGCTAAACGTTTAATTTCTGGTCGTAAAGGCAGCAATAATGCGCCTGCATGGTCACCTGATGGAAGTAAATTGGCTGTGAGTTTATCCTTCACTGGCAATCCTGAAATTTATACGATTAATGTGAGTAGTGGTGCGTTAAAGCAAATTACAAAATCAAGAGCAATTGATACCGAGCCAACTTGGAACGGTACAAATTCTATTATTTTCACTTCAAATCGTGGTGGAAAACCTCAGCTATATCGCGTGAGTGCCAGTGGGGGAGTTGCTCAACGTCTAACATTTAGTGGTAAATATAACAGTGCAGCAGATGTTGCGAATAATAAAATGACGTTTATCACAGGTAATAGTGGTGCATTCCATGTTGCGATAAAGTCCGTTAACGGTGGTTCAGGTAAAGATATGCTGTCAAATGGACGAATGGATGAAACACCAACCTTAGCACCCAATGGAACTATGGTGGCATATACCACACTAAGAGGTGGACAGAATACTTTAGCGGTTGTTAGTGATAACGGCAAAGCAAAACAGTTTTTGAAATCAGCACTAGGGGATATCCGTTATCCAGCATGGTCACCCTACTTACATAGATAATAAGGAAGCAATAATGAAAACAGCAATGAGAAATACAATGAAAAGTGTAAACACAAAACGAATACTACTACCGATACTTTTAAGTACATTTGTACTTGGAGCTTGTAGCCAAAATCAAAATGAGCCTGATGTTAATGTATCTACGAAAGACGGAAGTAAAACCACCGCTAATGCTGGATCAAAAAATGGTACTGTTGGCAAAGGAGGCGCTTCAAGCGTAACTAGCAACAGCACAAAAGGCAATAGAAGTAACTATTTACCAAACAACAATGCAAACAGTAATGTCAGTGACGGTAGAGATTTAACCCTAGCAGGTTTAAAAGACCCAAATAATTTATTATCTCAGCGAGTTATATACTTTGATTACAATCAATCTTCAATACGCCCTGAGTATATGGTTTTAATCAATACACATGCAAAGCTTGCGGCAAAGTTCCCACAACTACAAATGCGCCTTGAAGGTCATGCCGATGAACGTGGATCACGCGAGTACAATGTGGCATTATCGGAGCAACGTGCAAACTCTGTTAGACGCATCATGGGTACGCAAGGTGCGAGAAGCCAACAGATTAGAACTATCGGTTATGGTGAAGAACTACCTATTGTAAAAGGTCATGATCAAAAGTCATGGCAGAAAAATCGCCGTGTTGAAATTAAATATGACAATTATTAATTGTTGTGAATTAAAGTTATAGCCAGTAAGTAAACTTACTGGCTATAAGCTAAAAGGGGAAAAATGAAAACATTATATAAAGGAATAATTCTTAGTTTATTATTATCACTAAGCTCTGTTTATGCAGATGTGAGCCCTGAAACGATAGTCAATATTTTCGAGCGTTTAGAAGCACTGGAAACGAAAGCACGTGAGCTGAATGGTGAAAATGAAGTACTTAAACATCAGATCAAAGAGTTGAAAAAAAGGCAAAAAGACGGCTTTATTAATATAGACGAACGTATTGATGAGATAAGCAATGCGAGTGAATCCTCAGCAGAGAATAAGGAGCAGAAGTCGGTAGAAGCAGAGCCGAAGACAAAGGAAGAGCCTTCCGCTCCTGAAAAGGAATCATCTGGAAAGAAAGATCCTGAAAAAAAAACCAGTGAAACAAAAACTGAAAACCCACCAGCAACAAAGAAAGTAGAGGAGGTAAAAGAAGCACCCAAGAAAATCTCTACAGCAACCCCAAATAAAAATAAAAAAATAAGAATGCCAAATAGTTATGAAAGCGAGACTTATAAATCAGCCTTCTCACTAATGAAAACATCACCCACCGCCGCGACAAAAGCTTTTCAAGAATACATAGAAATGCAACCAGAAAGCCCGCTCGCCGCCAACGCACAATATTGGATTGGTGAAATAATGTATTCACATAATAATTATAAAGGCGCGGTAGAAGAATTTATTAAGGTATTACAGAAGTACAAATATAGTGATAAGGCTCCCGATGCCGCCATCAAACTTGGTTACAGTTTTTATGCCTTAAAGAATTGGGCCTATGCCAAAAGAACATTTGAAGATGTGATTAAATACTTCCCAGAAAATAAAAATGCCGTAAATTTAGCTAATAGACGCTTGGCTAAGATTAAAGAGGCTGGGCATTAGTTATTTAATTGTCTGATCCCTTGCTTCAAGCCACTGCTGGATATTGCTTCGCAATGCCTTGCATAATTTTCGGCGCTCAGTGAGCATTAAAAAGCACACCCCCCTACTTTTACATGATGTTTTTACAGCAGTATCAAATATCTTTTAAATCCGTTGTAACATCCATATTTTGCGCACGATGGCGTAGCATATGATCCATTAAAGTAATCGCTAGCTGTGCTTCACAAATCGGCGTTGCACGAATCCCTACGCAAGGGTCATGTCTGCCTTTGGTAATGATCTCAACAGGCTCACCTTTCATATTTACGGTTTTACCGGGTAATCTCAAACTTGCTGTTGCCTTAAAAGCAGTATGCACCACAACCTCTTGCCCAGATGATATGCCACCTAAAATGCCGCCTGCGTTATTGCTAAGAAATCCATCGGGTGTTATTTCGTCTCTTTGTACCGTGCCTTTGAGTGTGATGCATTCAAAGCCTGATCCAATCTCTACACCCTTGGCTGCATTTATACTCATCATCGAATGCGCGATATCTGCATCCAAGCGATCAAAAATTGGCTCGCCTAATCCGGGAGGAACACCTGTGGCGATTGTGGTTATTTTAGCACCAACAGATTCGCCTTCTTTGCGTAGCGCATCCATATAGTTTTCCATTTCGGATACTTTACTGGCATCAGGGCAAAAGAATGGGTTATTGGCAATTTCAGCCCAATCAACGCTCTCTGCTTTTATTGGCCCAAGCTGAGAAAGATAGCCTTTTACCTCTATGCCGTAACGCTCTTTTAAATATTTTTTAGCAACACCACCTGCCGCAACTCGCATCGCCGTTTCGCGAGCAGATGAACGACCGCCACCGCGATAATCACGAAAGCCATATTTTTTGTAATACGTGTAATCCGCATGGCCAGGGCGAAAGCGATCCATAATATCGGAGTAGTCTTTCGAGCGCTGATCTGTATTGTGAATCATCATCGCAATCGGCGTACCCGTGGTTTTACCTTCAAACACGCCTGATAGTATTTTTACTTCATCTTTTTCACGACGCTGCGTCGTGTGGCGGCTTGTTCCGGGTTTACGGCGATCAAGATCGCCTTGAATATCGCTTTCAGAAAGCGACATTCCTGGAGGGCATCCATCGACAATACAACCAATTGCGGGACCGTGACTCTCTCCGAAAGAAGTCACTGTGAATAGTTTTCCGTAAGTATTTCCTGACATAGGGAAGAGTATACCTAATTTAAGCAATGCTTAAAGCACACCCCCCTACTTTTACATGATGTTTTGCAAAGAATTATAATGCCATCATGTAAAAGTGGGGGGGTGTGCTTTGACAAGTTCAGCAGAGCTGCTTACGAGAAGCTCTTTTCGTAAGCGTAGCCATTCTTGCTGGCGTTTATGCGGTAGCTCTAATTGCTCGCACAATGCTATAAAATTATCCTCACAGCTTTCTGTAATTTCAAATTGTGTAATATCCACATCTTCAATTTCACATTGAATACCTGTCAGCTGGCGGGATAGTAGAATCATTTCTTGGTGCTCTTCTATCAAATCTTGAATGCGCGCCGCGCCGCGTATCTGCATGGATGATATTTCTGGGATGGATACAAACAGATTTTCAATATTATCAAAGCGACTTAGCAATTTACCCGCAGTTGACATACCAACGCCTGGCACACCAGGGATATTATCTGACTTATCCCCTGCAATGGCGAGTTGATCGGCGATTTGCCGTGGCTTTGCTCTAAAGCGTTTGGTGATTTTTTTCGTATCAAGAGGTTCTCCTCGCTCATATTCCCACCAATGATCATTTTCATAGATTAACTGGGCAAGGTCTTTATCTGCCGTGATAATGTTGCAGGCGATGGAATGCTCGCGCAAGGTTTTTGCCCAAGTGCCGATGAGATCATCTGCCTCATAATGCAAGCTTGCGCCTTCGTGAATGCCGAGTGCGCGTATAAACTTGCGGCAGAGTTGAAATTGATACTTGAGTGACTCAGGTGCAGGAGAACGATTGGCTTTGTATTCTGGATAAATTTCTTTGCGGTGAGAGGTTTGCAGGCTCTCATCAAAGGCAAAAGCGATTAGCTCGGGCTTTTCATAGGACAGCAAACGGTACGCAAAGTCGATAAATCCCAATACGGCATTGATGGGATTGCCATGAATATCGGTTAACTTGCTGGGGCGTGTGTGCCACGCTTTGAATACATAGATGCTCGAATCAATAAGCCATGCGGTTTTTATGTTGATATTATTTATCCTGGTCGTCCATCTACGCGAGATTTAACCAACATGGGTGCGTAAACAGCAAAGAATATTAAGAAAGCGATAATCCATAGCACCTGAGATAAACCAATAAGGTGTACGTAAAATTGGCTTAAGAATAAAGGCAAAATAACCCGTACAATAGCACCTACAAAAAGCAGAGAAAATATGATATTCAATATTTTAGGTGGCTCAAATACATTATTACCGGTATGCCCCAATGAAACACGAGCCATCATTCCAGATGTGATCATGCCAATGCCACCATAAGCAAAAGCATGAAGTGCCAAGAAAGGTGAAATACTTACAAAAGCTGCGGCAAACTTTAAAACAAAGCCAATAACAATCCATGTATAACCGACAAGCAATACCCAGAGCAATGATTTTTGCCAAATGGCTTTGTGATACCAGCCGTACAGGCGTGTACCGTGTAATACAACTAATGCCAGCGCCAATACCGCAACAAGATATTTATTTGGATAAAGTACATCAGCGACAGAAAATGCTAAAAATAGCCATAAACTACTCACATCAACCCAGTGATAGTTTTTAGCTTCGAAAGGACAGCCTAAGCCTTTCTCAATAAAGAAAGGAATCACACGACGGCCCATATTAAAAATAACCGCAAGTACGGTATAAAAGCCCAAATATAAGCCGTAGTGAACACCATTATCAAGGTAGCCTAGCAAGCCTAAATAGAAAACCACGTTTGCGATAAAGAGGATGAGTAGTTTTCCGCTAAAAGCTAAATTTTTCCACTGCTTAATTTTAAAAACAGGCATTGAAAATGCCACGGTAACAACGAGAATATAAAGACTATCAACTATCGCTAAAGTAGGAAGCGCCCATGGTGCAGGCACAAACGCTAAAACACGCGCGAATAACCACAGCAAAAATAGCCCAAGCAATGGCTTGCCGTTAATGGTTTGAATACCCGTCCAGTTTTTAACGGCGGTTAATAAAAAGCCGGTGACGATTGCTGTGGCAAAGCCAAAAATCATTTCGTGTGCGTGCCAGCTAATGATTGGATAGCTGTTTGGTAAAAGCCCATTGCCAAGGGTATAAATGGCTAGCCACAACGCAATTGAAACCAATCCAAATGATAACGCAGCAAAGAAAAAAGGGCGAAAACCGAGATGGAGAAAGGCAGTTTTAGCTGTGTGTTTAGTTTCTATATTTAGCATGCTGGGTATTCTTGATCAGAGAATCTTTAATGTAAATGATTATAATCAAGTAAAAAATATCCGTTAGTCTTTAAAGCATGGTTGTTCATAGTGATTTGTTTAGTTTTTAACCAGTCTAAAAATATAATCATGCGATGAATAAAAATAATACACGTTTTTATGAAATAGACTTCCTACGCTTTGTTGCGGCCGTCGCGGTTGTACTATTTCATTACATGTTTCGCGGTTTTGCACAGGGCGGTTACAATCCTATTTCGTATGCGCCTTTTGATCAATACGCTCAATACGGCTATTTGGGCGTGCATCTATTTTTTATGATCAGTGGTTTTGTTATTCTGTTAACCGCAATGAAGCGTGACGTTGTTCAATTTGTTATTTCCCGCATTGTACGGCTGTATCCTGCATTTTGGGCGGGTGTGACATTTACCGCTATCATGACGGTATTCTTTGGCGGCGATCTTTTTTCGGTTTCCTTCCCTCAATACTTATCTAATCTCAGCATGATTGATGGCTTCTTAGGTGTTGAACCTATTGATGGTGTTTACTGGACATTACTGGTCGAAATAAAATTTTATGCATTAATTTTTGTACTTCTTTTATTGAAAAGAATAGAGAATATTGATTGGTTTCTTGCTGCTTGGTTGGTGATGCAAATGATTGATATTGTGATGCCATTACCTAAAATTGTGCAGTTTTTATTATTTCCTGAATGGGCGCCCTACTTTATCAGTGGTGCTTTATTTTATTTGATAAAGTTGAAAGGCATGAAAATACAATATCTGGGGCTTCTCGGAATTTCATTTGTGCTTGCACTTTATCAGGTTAAAAATGAAGTAGTTACGTTGAGTGAATATTACAGTACTGTATTTAATCCTATTATTCCGATGGCTGTTATCACTTTTTTCTTTTTAATTTTTATTCTTATTCTAGCTAATAAGCTTACATTTTTTAGATCAACATGGGTGATAAAAGTGGGTGCATTAACCTATCCCTTATACCTAGTTCATCAAAATATAGGCTTTATGCTGTTTAACCTTTTTGAGGGTATAGTTAACAAATATGTACTATTAGTCGCAGTTATTGCATTTGCGCTTTTGGTTGCGTGGTTGATCCATCGTCTAGTAGAAAAGAACCTTAGCTTAACCCTGAAAAATGCTTTGAATCAATTAGAATGTAAAGCAAAGGTTTTGTTAAGCTGGCGTTAAATAGGA